>ERZ839947.1018-NODE-1018-length-30140-cov-4.745920_pt1 | contig 30140 bp, 21 predicted proteins | sample MGYA00519908_ERZ839947 | MGnify/ENA primary metagenome ERZ839947 (study PRJEB31850, sample SAMEA3708857) | human gut metagenome | biome: human gut; feature: human-associated habitat; material: faeces | place: China | collected 2014 ... | reverse complement strand
CATTATCTGTTCTGTCGTATAACCTTTTTTATACATATTCATAACAACCTTTTCATTGTTCCTTTTCTCAGCTCTTGCCTCGCCCCTTGCCTCGCCTCTTGCTTCGCCTCTTGCTTCGCCCCTTGCCTCAGCTCTTTCTTCTATTCCTAAACTCAGATTACACATAACGCTCACATCCTCTCTCAACTCTGTATCAACTGGAATATTATACTCTTTCTCAAGAATATCAAACTTCTGATTTTTCTGTATTTCATTTGAAAGCAATGCACAAATCAAACGATGTAGTTCATATTTCTCATCTTTTTCCGGAAGTTCGTTTGTTATCCCTATCATCACAATGTTTAATAAATCAAGATTTCCTTTCCATTGATAAGTTTCTAGTATTTCATCTTTTGTAAGATGAATATGCGCCATACTGTTATTTCCCATATTCATGCAAACCCATATGCTGAATACCTGTTTTATATCATCATAGTTTGAATTTACAAAATCTCTTTCTTTTTGTGATGATATAAGTCTGCTAGCATAAAAGATTGCCCTGTTTAATATGCTATATGCAGTTGGTTCATCTTTTTGACATTCTATGTTCACTATAACCTTTGACAATTTATTTTCTTCTTTATCGGGTGATGGTATCCTTACATAAAATACTATATCAAACCTTATCATGCCCTCATTTATCTCAGCATTTTCTGTATTAAATCCTACTATTCTCTGTCCCGTTTCATTTGTTCTTTCTGCATTTGTTAAACCCAGCTCAACTGGTACAATCCCTATCTCTAGGTCACCCTCAATATAGTTTGCCACTTCACTCGGATTCATATCCTTAAATTCAGCAACAGTTTTTACTAATATATTTGCCAGTATGCTTTTTTGTGCAAGCAATCTTTTTGCATAAGTATCATACTGTATTTTTGCATCTGCTGCGGTTATTGCATTTTTTATTTCGGTATTCGTTTTACCCCCATTTTTGCACACATTTTTTGTATTAATCTTATTATAAACAAGGACTGCTTTGAAATCAACTGAATTTTTATAGAGTGTTGCCGATTACATTAATTAAAGGTACAGTTTTATATAAAAACAAAATTAAAAATAATCACCATTTTATGATTATATTAAAAAATACCACAGAATAAACTATAAAATCGTCATATTCTATGGCATTTATTTTTTTGAACTAAACCACTTAACTGTAATTTTCCTTATTTTTGAAAATGCTCCATAAACTTCTTCTCCATTTTCGTACATTGCGAATGAGCGAACTCTTATATAATATACTCTTTTGGGTTTAAATTACTTATTTTAATTTTATTGCTTGTCTTTTTTAAAGTTTTAACACCTTTAAATATCATCTTTTAATATGCTTTTATATTCCAACAATCTATTTCGAGTATTCAGGTAACTTTGTCCTCTCAAATAGTAACAATCACATCTCCACCACTTCGTCCGCAATTCCCATTGTTGATTTTCTATGCGACACAAGCACTACCGTTTTATTTTTATCTTTTCCTTCTTCTTTTACCGCTTTCAATATCACTCCCTCATTAAGTGAATCGAGATTGCTGGTAGGTTCATCCATCAAAAGCAGTGGTGCATCATGAAGAAATGCCCTCGCAATTCCTATCCTCTGTTTTTCTCCGCCCGACAGGGTATCTCCAAGTTCACCGACCTGCGTATCATATCCGTTTGGCAGACTTATGATAAAATCGTGAAGTGATGCTTTTTTTGCCGCAGCAATGATTTCTTCCGTTGTCGCTCCAATTTTTGCAATGCCTATGTTTGCGGCTATCGTATCATGAAATATATCTGTTTCCTGTGTTACAAAGCTCTCATAATCCCTGAGTTTTTTTGTTGAAATCTCTTTTACATTCTTTCCTGAAATCTCAACTTCTCCACTGTCTGTATCCCAAAAACGCATCAGAAGTTTAAGTATTGTCGATTTGCCGCAGCCGCTCACTCCGTGAAGTCCTGTTATTTTTCCTTTTTTTATCTCCATACTAAAATTTTTGAGAATATTTTCATTTTCATATGCAAATGTTACATTCTTTAAAGCTGCTATCTGCTTGTTTTTTCTGTCAGCAGAATTTTCTGTTCTATTTTTGTCTAAAATTGTTTCTGTAGCTTCTGCCGTAACATTTTTTTCATCTGACATAAGTTTAGTATCTGACACTTGTTCACCGGTAAATTTTGTACTCTTATCACCATACACTGCTTTACCATCTGACGCTTCGTCTTCCCATACTTCCTCTACCACAGGATTTTCTTCAATGACTGACAGCACCCTCTCACCGCTTGCAAGTGTCTGATTTAGATTGTTTGACAGACTTGCAAGTGCGACAACGGGACCAAATGACCCCATCATTGCCACTGTGCAGGTGACTACTGCGTCAAAACCAATCTCACCCTGCCGGTACATTTCTCCCATGAGAAAAAGCATCCCAAATGACGCAAGAAGTATGACAAAGTTTGTGACTGCACGCTGTGTTCCCTCTAAACGGCTTAATTTTCTTTGCATTTTTCCGAGTTTTTCAGAGCGTTCCTGCATCTCATGTCTTTTCTCTTTTCCCATACCGTACTGTATGGTTTCTGAAAGTCCTCTGAGTGCACTAAGTACAAAGCTGTTTAATTTGCCGAACGAGGTTCTAAATTCCATTCCCGTCTGACCGCCACGCTTTCCATTCCAAAGCGGAATAAAAATTCCTACTATTATATATACTGCTGCCGCATAAACCGCCGCAACAGGGCTGTATCTTCCCATAAATATTACCATTACAGCCGATGTAAGCAATGCTATCATTATCGGAGATATTGTATGTGCATAAAACACCTCCAGCAACTCTATATCCGTAGTTATGACTGATATAAGATTTCCCTTGTCTCTGCCCTCAAGTTTTGCAGGACATAATCTCCTGAGTGCCGCAAATACTTTATGCCTTATTATCGCAAGCAGTTTAAATGCAATAAAATGATTGCAATACTGCTCCGCATAATGAAGCACACCTCTCATGACTGCCGCCATTCCCATAATGATAAATAGTGTTTTTATGCTCATGTCTGAAAATACCGTTGCAGGCTCTCCAAGTCCTTTTAAAAGCACCTGACTTGCAAGTATCGTGAGAAAGATTGCACACAGATACCCTATAACACCAAGCAATATCGCAAGCAGCATTATATGAAGAAGCGGTGCAACAAGACCGATAAGCTGCCCCATTATTTTAATGGCACTTCTTCTTTTTTTAACTGATTTCTCTACAGACATCGGCATCCTCCTTTCCGAATTCCTCCAATTTTCTCTGACTCTCAAAAAGCCTGAAATATTCTCCACTTTTTTTCATCAACTGCTCATGCGTACCACTTTCCGCTATCTCTCCGTCTTTAAGCATATAAATATTATCTGATGATATTACATTGAACAGACGGTGTGATATTAAAAGCACCGTTTTTGTTTTTGCAAGTTCGTGTATCGCATCCATTATCATGCCCTCACTCTCGGCATCAATATTTGAGGCAGCCTCATCAAATATATACATCTCGCTATCATGCAAAATCGCTCTTGCAATACAAAGCCTCTGACACTGACCGCCTGAAAGATTATCGCCCTTTTCAGCAATCTCCATATCAAGTCCGCCGTTCTCGCTCACAAAATCCCAGAGATTTACTTTTATCAAAACCGCTTTAAGTTTCTCATCGTCTGCACCTAAATCAGCCATGATAAGATTTTCCCTCACCGTCCCCTTAAAAAGATAACTGTTATGTCTCACAACTGTCACATGACGCATCAGTTCACTCTCCGCTATATCTCCTATCGGAACACCGCTGAGCGTGAGTCTGCCGTTAAATTTTTTATTCTTTCCTGAAATAAGTCCCGCTATCGTGCTTTTTCCGCAGCCCGACTCGCCGACGAGCGATACGAATGAACCCGGTGAAATATCAAGCGATACATCATTTAAAATCTTTCGGTCACTGTTGTATGAAAAATTTACATCCTCAAAACGCACTGACAGATTTTTAAGCTGTTCTTTAGTAAATATGACTTTTCCTGTCTTATCTTCCTCTAAATCAAGAAGTCCGAAAATCTTGTCACTCGCCGCCATTCCGTTCATTGCGATATGAAAAAATGAACCGAGAAGTCTCAGCGGTATAAAAAATTCACTTGCTAAAAGTACAATGCAAAGCGTCTGTTCAAGTGTTATATTTCCTTTTAAAAACTCACTTAAAGCCACTATCATTCCGACTACCGCCCCACCGTACGCAACAATATCCATCACGCTTGTTGAATTAAGCTGCATTGTCAGAACTTTCATCGTAATCTTCCTGAACTCTGCTGCCTCCTCGTCCATCTGCTCAGCTTTCATGCCGTCAGCCTGGTAAATCTTAAGCGTTGTAAGTCCCTGAAGATTTTCAAGAAACGAGTCGCCAAGTTCCGTGTATATTCCCCAATAATTATTTAAAAGTTTTTTTGCAATTTTTTGAACTGCCACAATCGAAGCAGGGATTAAAGGCACACAGAGGAGAAGAACAACACCCGCCTTTATGCTCGCCTTTGCCGCAAGCACGATAAAAAGCGTAACAGGTGCAAGAATACTGTAAAAAAGCTGTGGAAGATATTTGCCAAAATAAATTTCAAGCTGTTCGACACCCTCCGTTGAAAGCTGCACCACCTCGGAAGTCGCAATTTTTTCATTGTAGGACACACCGAGTTTTAGCAATTTTTCATAAATTTTATCCCTCAAAATACATTTCACATCAACACTCGCTTTATATGACGCTCCCGCCGCCATCTTGTCACATAAAAAACGCACAACAAGAACCGCCGCAAACACGCAGGCACACTTAACAATATCACCCGACGCTGCCTTTTTTGCATACAGTTTTCCAAACAGTCCCGCTATCGTAAACACCGAAACCACCTGTGCAATAAGTGCCATCCACTGCCACATCACATTGTAGACTATATATTTTTTTGCATGGGATAATAACCTCACAAGTCTTGTTTTTATCATCTCATTCCCCGTCCCTTCATATTGATTATTACTGTTCATGCACAGCAATATTTTGATATGTTATCTATTTTTCCGTCAATTCCCGCGTAATTTCTTCTGTTTCTTTTTCAGTTTTAATATAAAAAATAAAATAAATCACATGACAGAGCCATACAACGGCAAGACATATTCTTCCGACAGGCACCCTGCTCATCATTATAAAACCAAATGCCATAACAATAGTGACACTTCCCATAATGGTACACTTGCTTTTTACCGTCATTGACCTTTTCTGAACAAAACTTTCAAGATGCTTTTTGTAAAGTCCGGTTGATGTAAACCAGGAATGAAGCCTTTCTGAGCTTTTTGCAAAACAAAATACCGTTGCCATATAAAACGGTACTGTAGGCAGTATAGGAAGTACGATTCCTATCGTGCCAAGTGCAAGACTCAAAAATCCCAAAAGCACCCACAAAAATTTAAGCGGGTTTATTTTATTATTCATATAAATCTCCATTTCGTATCATCCTACTGTAAGCACATATTTGTGTCCGTCAATCTCAGTCACACCAAGTTTCACACCGTAGAGCTGCTCAAGCAGTTCACTTGTGATAATCTCCTCCGGATTTCCATGTGCAAGCACATTTCCGTCCTTAAGACCTATTATCGAATCGGAAAAACGGATTGCCTGATTTATCTCGTGCAGTACCATAACTATCGTAATCCCAAACTCCCTGTTAAGTTTTTTAACCAGTTCGAGTATTTCAAGCTGGTATCTTATATCGAGATAAGTTGTCGGTTCATCGAGAAACAGAAGTTTTGTATTCTGTGCAAGTGCCATTGCAATCCACACACGCTGCCTTTGTCCTCCGGACAATTTTCCAATTTCTCTCTCTTTAAACGCCAAAAGATTTGTGACCTCAAGAGCCATGTTTATAAGTTCCTCGTCATCACCATTCCCACCGCCAAACATTTTATGATGCGGTGTCCTACCCATAGAAACAAGTCTTTCAACAGTCATGTCAGCGGCAGCCGTATTGTACTGGTGAACGATGGAAACACGCTTAGCAAACTCTCCAAGTGACATACCGCCGATATTTTTTCTCTGCAAAAAAATCCTGCCACGGTCAGGCACGAGATTTTTAGTCATCAATGAGAAAAGAGTAGACTTGCCACATCCGTTCGCACCCAGAATAGTTGTAATCCTGCCCTCAGGAATTTTAAGCGAAATATTATTTAAAATTCTGTTCTTTCCATAAGAAAACGAAAGCTCCTTAACTTTCATCATATAATCACATTTCTTATCATCGCTCATCTAATCACCTCTTTCCCCTAAGCAGTAAAATAAAGAACGGTCCACCGATAACACTCATCACAACCGCCGCACTCACCTCATACGGGCGGCATATCGTTCTCCCTATCGTGTCGGCAAGCAAAAATGTAAATGCTCCTGCGAACACCGAAAACGGTACAAGTCTTTTGTGGTCGCTGCCGACGAGTATTCTGCCTATATGTGGCACGATAAGTCCAAGAAAACTTATTGCCCCGACAACCGCTGTCGAGATGCTTGCAAGTATTACCGCTATAACTGAGATTATTATACGCGTACGGTTTACATTTACACCAAGACTTCTCGCTGTTTTATCCTCAAGTGCAAGCAGGTTGCATCTTCCTATAAACAGCACCGAGAGCACAAGTCCCACGACAACATACGGAAACAATGTCGCTGCATCGTCCCATGTTTTCTGGGTGATATTTCCCTCGACAATAGATGCCACACCTGTTCTGTCACCTCCTGACATGGAATTTACAACACTTGACATTCCCGTGAAGAATGCTTCTACGGCAACACCCGTAAGTATAATACGCAACGGACTTAAACCGCCTTTCCACGAAAGAGCATAAACGATAACAAATGCCGCTATCCCGCCAAAGCAGGCGGCAACGGGTGTAAAGAAATAAAGCGTCGGTGCAAATGCCGTTATACATACTGCCGCAAATCCTGCACCGCTTGATATACCTATAATCCCCGGATCAGCAAGCGGATTTTTAAGCACCGCCTGAAACAGTACACCCGAAACCGCTATTGCCGCCCCCGCAAGCATTGATATTATTATTCTCGGAAAACGAAGGTCATAGATAGTTGCTACATCAGGATTGTATTTTATAAAAAGACCGTCAAACAACTTTTTAAATGAAACCTTTAGACTTCCTATATTTACCGATATGAAAAATAATATTACAAGTAAAATGATAATCATAACAAATGATACGATTGTTCTTATACGCTTATTTCTCAGATTTTTATGGTCTTTTGAAAGTATGTCATTTTCTTTTAAATCCATTTTAACCCTCATTTCTCCATATATTTTTATGCTTAGTATGCTATCTAATTAATGTCCTGCACACCAGTAGCGGGGGGATGCTTATCTGCGTTCAAAGTCCTGTTTTAATTCAGCAAGTGCCTCTTTGTACTTAAATGTCGCACTCATTCCAAATTTATCGTACGAAAGGTCATAGACTCTGCCTTCTTTTACGGCATTAAAATGTTTCCATATATCGTTTTTCTTAAAGTCATCATTAAACATTTTTATAACCTGTTTTGGCATCGCATGAGCCGCACGGAGTATAATATCAGGTTCTTTCTTTTTCATATCCTCCGTGTTTACCGTAAGAAATTCCTGTTTTATGTCACTGTAGACATTTTCACCGCCTGCAAGCTCTACAAGATTTCCCACATACGAATTTGGAGTTGCTATTATGTAACTTCCCGGAAGTCCCATAAGAATAAGAACTTTTGGATGACTTTTAGTCTTATTCTCACTTTTATATTTCTTATAAAAAGCCACAAACTCATTTATAAGGCTGTCAGCCTCTTTTTCCCTGTCAAAAATAATTCCCAATTCCTGTATTGAGCGGTACATTCCCTGCACGCTTTTCAGATTTAAAAATGCCCACTCCGTATCAATGGCTTCATATTTAGGTTTAAGGTCACTTTTCAATGATGACGGAGACAATATCCAGTCAGGCTGAACCGAAGATACGATTTCCATATCGGGGCTCATAGCCGTACCGATTTTTTTGACATTTTTATATCTTGACGGAATTGTCGAGACTGTTGACGAACAGACACCTGCAAGGTCAATATTAAGTTTGTCACAAATATCTGCCGTAGCAGGCGAAGTTGCGATTATGCGTGGATTTCTCCCAAGTTTCTCAACCTTTTCTTTCGCCGACTCAACTGCCGCTCTCTCGTACTTATCTGTAATCTCAAGCATTGAATTTATATCAATATCTGCTGATGAATTTTTGTCTGCTGTTATGTCTTTCCCATCTGTCGATGAGTTGTCACTCGCTGTTGTGTTTTCTCCATCTTCCGATGAGTTGTCTTTTGCTGTTGTATTTTTCCCATCTTCCGATGAATTTTTGTCTGCAACGGTTTCTTTTGTAGATGGCTGCTCTTTGTCCGGATGCTGGTTTACACAGCCGCCGAGCAGAAAAGAGATTGAAAAACCTAATATGACACCAAGTTTTAGCAATTTATTATGCCTGTTTGTGAAAAATCCATTTTTTATAAGTTTATTTTTCTTATACTTATTTGCGATAAACCCATTTTTTTTAACCTCATTCTTCTTCATCATCTTCCATCTCCTCTCCCCATCTTCGCCAGTTACGCCTGAAATAATAAGTAACACCTGCACCTGCCGCTATGAGAACAAGTCCCGATAATGTTATTGAAATCGTGAGCACTATCACCCATTTAGCCATTGTCATATCCTCTGACTTCCCGTTATTACCGCCTGCGGTCTGCGTACTGTTTCCATCAGAAGCCGCTTCTGCTGTTTCAGACACATCAGAGCCGTTTTCTTTGCTCTCTGTCGAAAGACTCAATCCCTGTGCATCAGAAAGTCCTGACTCCGAAAGCTCAGTGTTTACATCTGACAATGTATTACCGATCAATGCTGTACTGTCATTTTCTAAACCAGACGCATCCCCCGATAAATCACTGTCAGAAGTTTTCGTGTTATCCGTCCTTGTATCTGACGATGCGTTTGCGGACACATGTGTAACAGCCATTCCCGATACATTTCCTGACTTGAAATTTTTAGCATATGCGTAAAATACAACATTTCTTCCCATTGGCCGGACATACATTGAAACCTTTACGATGCTGTTCTTATCAGAGAGAGAAATACAATAATCCGCCGTTTTTCCGTTACTGTCTGAGCCTTTTTTTGTCACTGTAGAACTGACCTGCTGCCATGATGCCGCCCCTCTTTTCTGCACATAAAACTTGTGGTCTGAAGTGTAATCCATAAGACCCACACGCATTGTGAGATAACACTGACCGTTATCCGTCTGCTCCAACATTCCCGAAGTCTTAAGAACACTCTCTACCATTCCCTGTCCTGTCGCGTATGAACTCTCGCCGCCTGCGTCCTCGACTTTGTTTGTAACCGGATGTCTGTAACAAGGCACTATATTACACGAATAAACTTTTCCGCTCACCACACTGCCCGATGTACCGCTTTTATTATCTGTTGCATCTGAACCTGCCACACTGTTTGACAAACTTCCGTCTGCCGTCAATGTATTTTTATCTGATACACTGTTTCCCGCCGAACTGCCGCCTTTTGATGCGTTTGTCTTTTTTGATGACTTTTTACTCTTTGAAGATTTACTCACCGAAGTGCTCTTTTTCCCGGCAACGATAGAATTAAGGTCAAGTTTAAGATAGACAGGCTGTGTTCCCGAACCTTTACTTATCGCATCCATAATAGGCACAAACACCTGCATAGGCACATAGCCGTTTTTCTTCGCTTCTTTTATCATAGGAAAAGAAACCTTTTTCGGATAATTTGTTCCGTATGTATCAGTCAGTTTCTTACCGTTTTTCTTCTGGAAAGAAACGATTTTAGCCGCCGCAGTCTTACCCTGAGGTACACCGTTTTTGGTCACCTTATAGCCTGCTTTAAAATATTTAAGCCTGCCGAGATACCCCTTTGCACTTCCAACCTTAAGTCCTGAAAAATCAAGTATAAGCGTGTATTTTCCATTTTTTACACGCAATAAAACATTGTGATTTATTGCTTTATCTGACATTGAGCTGCTCTTTTTATCAGTTTTTAACATATTCCCTGTTATCGTGTAAGTTCCATCAGTCAGCTTTTTTATATTCAGCTTCTTATTTTTCTTAGAAGAATTTTTACTGCCCGTTGTTGACGGTTTTTTTGTTGCCGTATTTTCCCTGTCCGTTGACGGTTTTTTTGTTGCCGTATTTTCCCTGTCCGTTGACGGCTTTTTCGTTGTTGTATTTTCGCTGTCCGTTGACGGTTTTTTTGTTGCAGACGGCTCTGCCGTCCCCACAATATCATCCGCCTTTTCGTCCGTTTTTTTAAGAGTGTTCCAATCTAATAACAATCTCGCAAACTGCGTTCCACCGCCCTTGTTTATAGCCTCCATAACAGGCACATAAACCTGAATCCAAGCCATACCCTGTTTCCATTCTATAGGCATCAACGCATAATGCGGATATAATTTTCCTTTTACATTTGAGTCAAGCCCCGTGTCAGGGTCGTTGTACTCATCATAAACTCCCTCATAATACTCAGTCACTTTTACGCTCTCTGCCGTTGCTGATTTAGGCACATTTTCACTGTCATTCCATGACGGAAAATAATAAAATCCATACAGATACCCTTTAAAGATACCCGATGTAAGTGACTTAAACTCCAATCTCAAACTTATGCTGTTTCCTTTTTTTATAATCTTCATCGGCTGCGTAACTGCCGAATCACCCATTGACGGCTGGTCAAGAGTCGCGTGTCTTAACCTTCCCTCAATCGTATAAACTCCATCGTTAAAATCCCCTGCATAAACCCTCTTTGTACTCTCAAAAATGGAAAAATCCGACATGAGACCTAAAACAAGAGCAACCGCCAAAATCCATGCCATCACCTTATGTTTTCCTAAAAATCTCATGTCGAACCTCCTGTTCACTAAAATTAAACTTTTTCTCTATATCAATTCATACCTGTATGTAAAGCGGTCATTCACAATCTGCCTTTGCTGTTTACTGATAAACGCAATCGCTTTGCGACCCGTCAGTATAAAATGCTTATCTGTATCCAAAAATCACTTAAATTTAGCTTTCTTTGCCCCGGCTTTTACTATCTGCTTTTTAAGGGATTTCTTTGTCTTAGCTGAAATACCCTTTGCAAACTTAACCGTCTTAAGTTTCTTGCAGCCTTTAAACGCATTGTTTCCAACTTTTGTCACATATTTTCCAATTATAACAGTTGTAAGTTTCTTATTATTCTTAAATACATTCGGTGCAATAGCAGTTACCTTAAACAAAACTCTCTTTATCTTAACCGTCCGTGGAACAGTTGCACTTTTCACATTTTTCTTTGCAGCAATGAGTGTAACCTTTCCCTTTGCTGTTACTTTATAAGTATTTCCTGCTACCCTTGCCTTTGTTCCTACCTTTACTTTTTTTGTTGAACTACCAGGGTTAGGATTGTTTGTCTGCTCTGGCTTTATGCTTTCATCTGGTTTTGATGTTTCACCCGGCTTTAATGTTTCCATCGGTGCTGATGAATTTTCAGGAGATGGTGTTTCACCTGGCTTTATGCTTTCATCTGGTTTTGATGTACTACCCGGCTTTGATGTAGCACCCGGTTTTGATGTAGCACCCGGTTTTGATGTAGCACCCGGTTTTGATGTACTGTCTGGTGTTGCTGAGTTTCCCGGTGTTGCTGTGCCATCCGGCTTTGAACTTTCCACTGGTACTGCCGACGCATTTGGATTTGCCTGTTTTGCCTCTGTCTCATTAAATGCCGCATCATCCGCTGTTGTCGCAGTAACAGTTGACAGGTCAAGCTTAAGATAAACCGGCTGTGTACCTGTTCCCTTTGTGATTGCTTCCATTATCGGTACAAACACCTGCAAAGGAACTGTTCCTGCTGATATATTTTTGTTATTATAAGAAAAATCGTACAATGCCTCCGGTATTACCTTTATCGTAACCTTATTCGGATAATCAGTTCCGAGCGTGTCAGTAAGTTTCACTCCGTCGGTATATGTCTGATAATCATCAATCGTAACATCTTTTAATATTCCCGTAGGATTTGTCTGTGTATCAGGTTTATATCCCGTATCATAGTATCTCAATTTGCTAAGATACCCCTTAAGGCTTCCGATAGTAAGACTGTTAAAATCAAGTGTCAGATAATAAACTCCATCTTTAACGGTAAGTTTTATATTGTGATTTATAGCACTGTCACTCATTGATACCGTTCCGTCAGGCTTCTGCATATTTCCCGTAACTTTATAAACTCCGTCACTCAATGAAGCAAAGCCTAAAGCCTGCTCATTTTCATCCGTCAATGCGGTAAGTGTGTCCCAGTAAAGTGTAACTGTTGAATCAATATTAAATTTACCTTTATCAAAATTAACTCCCGAAACAACTCCGTCAAGTTTTTTCATGGCTTCAACATAAAGATAAACATTATTTACATAAGTCTGTCTCAAACCGTCAAGCGGAACTGTAATGTTCGTCACGACATTCTGCTGACCGATAGTTGGAACTTCGGCTGACTCCGTCTCATAAGTCACCCCGTCCATAGTAAGATTTTCCGCTGAAATGTTATTTCCCTTATACCAGCCGTTATATCCTAGTACATAAAGCGGCTCTTTGTCAGAACCGGAAACCATCTGATATGTAAGGTACATTTTTCCCGAAGCATCAACACGGATATAACCGAGTGCCTTTTTCTCTTCCCCGACAAGTCCGTGGTCAACAACATCCGTGCGATCTTTTAACTCAATGCTGTAAAATCCCGGTTTCAAGGCTTCCGTAGGTGCATCAGGGATAACTTCTTTTTCAATCGTCACACCAAGTGCATTCATTGCCGCTTCTTTAATTGCATTTGATGAAGCGGTCGCTCCTGAAACTGCATCAAGTCCGTTAAGTTTTTCAGCATCATTGCGGTAAAGTCCGACAAGTTTTTCTTTCATTCCTTTTGCGGCTTTGTTGAAATAAACCTGATTTTCATCTGCAGAATCGCCCTTAAAATCAGAACCCTCTATGACAACATCACTTATCTGACCGTCTTTTACGCTGACTTTTACGCCTACATTATATTTTCCGAACTGCTGAACCTCTGACACTCCCTGCTCTGTTGTATAGTTGAGAGAAGTATCTCCCGAAAGCACGGCATTTGCATAATCGACCAAAAGATAAGCGTCAGGTGCATAACCCATTGCTTCAACAAACATACTCATATAAATTCCGTTTTCCGTCTTTGCCGCATCAGGAATCTTAAATGAAATCTCCTTTGGAACTGTCTTTGCTTTCTGTTCACTTCCGTTTGTAAAATACACATCCTGTGTTGAGATTACAGTCGCATTGACAGACGCATCACCTGTATTTGGCTTTGTCTGTGACTGATAAATCTTATAATCCGTTGCATAATCAGTCGCTGTTCCAACTGTAACGCTTCTAAGCACAATATTGAGAGCTGCATCGCCGTTTTCATCAATTTTAAGCACTCCGTACTTTCCGATGCTCTCCTTTGCCGCTGACTCCTGCTCAAGATTATTAGCGTTTTTAAGTGACAACGGCACTATGTATGTACTGTTTTTGCTGAGAGCTGTTGCTGATTTTCCAAATGCCACCGTACTGTTTTCAGCGGCAAGAGCCACCACATCATCTGTGGCAGCCCATGCACACTGACCGAATACCATGGCTCCTGCAAGCATTACTGCCGCAAATTTTGTCTGCCATTTCTTCAATCTCATCTTAACTCCTCATTTCTTAAGTCGATACCTCACCGGCATGACCTACATTGCCTTTGCATTAATAAAAATTATTTTTTAATAGTTACCTTTACTGTTGAAGAATACTTTCCATATACTTTCTTCTTTCCTGAAACTCTGTATGCCCTTATTTTGAAGAAGTATGATTTTTTCTTCTTTAATTTTTTATTTGTATATTTGACAATACTACCCTTTTTAATAGTTGCTATCTTCTTAAATTTGCCTTTCTTCTTGTTAGCACGATATACTTCGTAGCCTGATGCCTTTGAAACTTTCTTCCATGAGACAACAGCTTTAAGTTTCTTGACATTCTTTACTTTGACACCCTTAACTGCCGCAACCTTAACCGTTTGTGTCTTTGTCGGCTTCTTAGTTGGTTTTACCGTCGGCTTAACTGTTGGTGTTGCTGTTGGTTCTGTTGACTCTTCCGGCTTCTTAGTCGGCTCTGCACTCGGTGTGTTTGCCGGTGCCGGCACTGCACTTTCTGTCGGTGCAGGTGTCTGTGTAGGTGTCTGGCTTGGTATGCCCGGTGCTTCTTTCTTCTTAAGATTTGATATTGCAGTCTGAATATCAGCCGCTGCTTTATCAAGTTCTGCCTGTGCCGCACGCTCTGTGATTCGCTGTCCTGCTGCCGCAACCGCATCCTTTAATGCCTTATAAGACTCTGCCGTATAATCACCCTCTGTGATTGCATCTGCTTCTTTTATCTTTGCTTCAAGTGCTGTCTTATCTCCTGCTTTTACAAGTTTTGCAACTGCACTGTCAAGTGATGCCTTTGCATTTACCACACTATCTTTTTCTTTGCCCTCTGCCGCTGTTTTTGCATTTGCAACTGCTGACGCAATGTCCGCATCTTTCCAGCTTGCAGCCGTGTATGAGTTTTCATCTAATGCTGATGCACTCTCAATGGCACTGTTAAGTCCTGCTAATTCGTCAGAAGAAGCAATCTTTACAAGTGCTTTCATGGCATTTATAAGTTTTGTGACAAATTCTTTTGAAATATCTTCTGTCACATCATCGTCTGCTGTTGCATCTATTTCATCATAAATTTCTTTTGCTGTTTTATAAGAGCTTTCCGTGTAATCATCAGGATTTAATTCCTCAAATGCTCTCATCTGTTTACCGAGTTCTTTTGCTGATACAGTGAATGAACCGTCTTCATTTTCTTTAATACTGTACTGTGCCGTGCGTACCGAACCCTCAAGAAGTTCCTTTGCAGCTTCCTGTGTGATTTCAGTTCCCTGTAAATCCTGCTTGCCCATTATCCATGTACTGTCATAAATATGTGTAGGACCTGCTCCCATTAACGCTGTGAGATATGCCGCACCTGTTACTTTTGTACCATTCTTAACATATACATGACCTACTGACATCAATGCCATTGCTAACGCCTCAACATTTACACCGTCAAGTACAAGAGCTGTTGTTTTTGAATTACCTGCGAACACGGCGGTGCTTGTTGTGATTTTTCCTGTCTTTTTCTCTGAGCTGTCTACAATAGTACACTTTCCTGCATTTCCTGTGATTGCATTGTCACCGAGTTTCAACAGATAACCATTGAGGTCGAGCGTAAAGTTTTTGTAGAATGTGAATGAGTCTGCTGAACTCACATCCATATCCTCGTTTAACTTAACAGTCTGACCGTCCTTAGCATAAATGAGAGCAAGTGATGCATCCTTTTCCTTTATGTTCTTGGCAACACTTCCGTCTGCATTGTAGATAGTTGCAACATATTTTGCATCCGGGTCCTCCTTTTCAGTACCCTCAACGACTGTCGTATATCCTGCATACTCTCCAGCACTTACCTCGCCTAAGATATATCCTGACTTTGTCTCATAAGGTCCGCTCACGGCGTCCTTTCCTTCAACAGCCTTAAAGTAACCGCCCTCTATCATTGCAGGTGTTCCATTTACTAAAATTCCAACGCCTGACCTTGATTTTTCAGCCGAATATACACCATTTTTTATTGTGACTGTTCCTGCACCGTCTACCGTAATTGCAGCTTTTAAGTTGTTGTTTTCCGCAAGGATTGATGTTACATTATCAAGTTCCGTATCTTCATTCGAGCCTAATGAAAGTCCGCTGAATTTGCTGTTCTTTACTACTGCCTTTCCTGAAACATCAACTGTTGCTTTGTCCGACACCTCACAATCTTCAACATCAGCACTTATTCCCATAAGCTCTAATTTTCCTAATTTACTGTTTTTTACTACTGATTTTTCCTTCTCGCCATGACCTACGGAAACCAGATTGTCCGTCGTACAGTTATCCATCTCAAAATCAATACCCTCATTGAGATAGCCAAAATAAACATTATTTGTATTTCTGCCGTATCCTGTAAAGCCTGTTGTCACAGCATTATTTGTAAGCATACAGTTTTTAAGAGTCACAGCGATATGAGGTAAATCCTGCATACAAACATAACCATCAGACATTATGTAGTTACCAATCTGTCCCTCAATGGCAACTCCGTCAGCCGTAAGTGAACCAGCAGCCACGGCTATTGATGTAGATGTATTTATAGCCTCATCATAACGCTCATGTGTGATGCTTCCTGTCTTATCCTTACTGCTATCCTTTATTGTCACATCTCCTCTTACCGTAAAGATGTTAGCTTTCTGTGCGAGAGTATATCCGTTAAGGTCAAGTGTTCCGCCTTTAACAGTCACATCCTCATCAAATTCAGCATTTGAGGCAAGTTTGACAGTTACACCCTCACTCATTGTCTTAACTGCCTCTGCCATGTCAGTCTTTACATCAGCCTTTGCAGACGCATCATATGTAACATACTCTTTTTCCATCTCGGAAATCGCCGTATCATCGCTTACTTTCTCAATGTTTGCCCAGTCAAGACCAATGCACGCATCCTGATTGATGCTCATAACACTTATATACATTCTGACTGCAACAACATTCTGCTTTAGGTCAGGCACAATAAATGAAATCTGGGCAGGCTTTTTCTTTCCATTCACTGTATATGTCTTATCAACATGAGCCTTATAACGGTTTCCGCTTGTTGCTGTTGCATTTCCGTCAAGATAATTCTGTGTACTCTCATATACAGTCCAGTCATTTGCAGCATCTGACATCCCCATAGCTTCTATAGCCTGTGTTGCCGTCGTGAGTGTAGCAGTTCCGTCCTTGTGGATTACAAGAGTTGCATTTCCCGGGAAACAACCTCCCGCCATAGATGTCTCTTTCATATATCCTGCTGATGTGTACTGCTTTGTCGACTCGGATCTTCCTCCGTTCAACAGCTCAATAGGAATACTGTAAGTTCCGGGGGCAAGTTTCTTCTGAAAACTTCCTCGTCCGACAGTAACCTGTGCAAGCTCCAGCTTATCCATAGCAGCTATAAGTGCCTGCCTTCCAGTATATTCGTCGTTCTTGTCTCCACGAATTGATATTTCTTCATTTGCGATAGCGATTGCTGATGAAATAGCTTTTGAAGCATCCTTCCAGCTATCTGCCGTATAGTCTTCCTCATTGAGATTTTCAGCTTCTTTTATAAGGGCTTCAAGTTTTGTTTTATCACTTGACTTGATAAGTCTTGAAATATTGTCAGTAATATTGTTTGCAGCAACTCTAACATCATAACCTGATTCTCTGCGTTTGCCTGCATTTGTATCTATACTTTCCTTAAGAGTTTTTGCCTTAGTTACATTGTCTGAAATCTTAATTCCATAGTTCTTCCATGACTTCTCCGTATATTCATTTTCCGTATGTTCTTTAAGGAAAGTCTCTCCTGTTTCAACTGCTGCCTTAAGTTTCTCTATTTCAGCTTCGGTTGCTGCAGCCTTAAGTTTTCTCAACAGTTTCTTAAGATTACTGTCAGATGTTGATATAGCCGAACCCGCTGCCGTCTTTGCCTTTGCGACAGCTTCATCTATTTGTGGTTTATACTGTTCCCAACTATCTGTCGAATAGTCTGTCTCCACTAATGCCTCTGCCTTTTTTATAGTTTCTGCCAATGCTTCTGACGCCGCATCACTCTGCGAACTGCTCTCAGCCGCTTTGACAAACACCATATTGTTAGTCGGTGCACTTGTTACGACCAATGCCGCCGCAAGTATTCCTGCCGCCGCCTTACAAAAGATATTTTTCTTTCTCATGTTATCCTCCTTAAAAGAATAGAATTAAAATTGCACTACCTGCTTTTCAAAATCCGACCGATGTATTCGCTCCAAATATTTTAATGTCAGGTTTAAGTTCATTTTGACAACCTTGAGTTACCTTTTTCTGCTTCAAGTTATATGCATCTAACTCAAATCTCAAAAAAAAGCTGCTGACAATAACTTAATTGGCAGCCACTTTGTTACCTCTATTGTCAACATCATTGTAAAAACGCTTTACATCGTTCCTTACGACGCTTAAGTATATCAGAGCATTTGATTTTTGCAAGAATATTTTTTTGATGCATATTTGCACGAAATCCATTATTAATTGAGAAAACTTAGTCAACTTCCAAATAATTCCATGCTGAAACCGCTTGTTTTCAGTATTTAATATTTTCGGTGCAATCGTGCAACTATTTTTTTACATGAGATATTTTATCAGTAATTTCAGTGTTTTTTCGGCTTTTCTCCTACTTTTCTCACCCATATAGCCGTTTGAAAATGTCTTTTGCACACTTTTTTTAACACATAGTGCATTATTGCATATTTAAAGTTCACTACCCAACATTTTTATCTGCATTGAGGTTGAAAGTCTGATTGCAAGCCTGATTTTTCTTTATTGTATATTCGTATTATATTGTCATTGAAAATAATGCAACCGACTCCGGCATATGCACATTTCCCACCGAACATTGCATTTTCATATTTACTGTTCCGTTCATAAACTGACCTATGCCTGTTCCGGAGTTGACAAACTGTATCATATTTACCGGGATAAGTATCTCATCACCCTCTTTGATGGCTTCTTTATATGTAATCCCATCAAAATACATGACCTTGCTCACCTCTCCCATCATCATATGACCGTTGACTGCTGAATTTGCAGATACTCTCTTTGATTTTAACCTTATCGTACCTTTTCCGTTTTTCACACTCAGCGTACAAGGATTTTCAAATCCGTTATTAGCCATTGAAAGCACATTGCCGTCCTCCGAACACATTCTGTAAAATACATACGAAAACTTATAATCACCATCCCTCATAAGTTTGCAAAGAATATTTCCGCTGAACGCACACTCCCCCCTGAGTTCATTTTTTATCCTGTAACGCTCATTGGCTTCATCAAGCACATTCATTGTCTCCTCGGATGCACTTAGTGCCCATCTGACGGCATCTTTTTTTGCATTTTCTTCGCTTATCCCCTCATAAAGCAGGTGATTAATAAAAATCCCAACCTTATATTTGTACTCCTCAATCTTCTTTTTGCCAGTCTCTGTCAGTCTCGGATGACGCTCGACTTTTTTATCCACAAGCCCTTCCTGTTCAAGTGCCGACAACACTCTGCTTATCTTGTAACTCTTTTCATTTAATATCTTAGCTATCGACGATACATTTTTTTCCTCGTCAACATTGTCGCAGAGTGCCATAAGCACCTGATTTTTTAAAACTTCACTATCATCATTCATGGTTCTTTATAAATCCCCTTTCCATTTTTTAATGTTTAGGTATTTGTCAAACTACTTATAGGCTATGTTAATTGTGCAAATGCCTATAATGTTTTATGTATTTACTAAGGGTCAAAAGCAGATAACAATGTATGTTTACATACAAATTGCTATTTGATGGGCAAAATACCTTTTTACCCCAACATCATTATATTTTAGCATGAAATAATTTTCAGATTAACCATGACTGATGAATAAAATTTATCAAAAAGCAGATATTTCTGTCACACTGACAGATTTATACTTGCCGCAACTTCCGTCTGTCCTCCTTCACTTTGCTCTGCCGAAATCATAGTCTGCTCTGTGGCAAGTTTTGAAGTATCTGTAATTGCCTGTGTCATATCAATGCCAATTCCCGCTCCCTGACTCTGTGCCATCATGATACCAAGATCTCCGCCGCCTCGTTTCCAGATTTCAATCTTTTCTTTGAGATAAGTCATATCCGCATCGAGCATTTTATTATTTTCCTCACCTCTGTGAGCCAGTTTTTCTTTTTGCTCCTGTTTCCTTATCTCCTCCTCAATCTCGTTAAGTTCTTTCTGCTGCCAGACTCTTATTTTTTCTTCAGAAATCCTCATAACAACATCTTTCTTTGATGAAATATATTTATCATCATCCCTTTTGTTCATAACTTCCTGCTTGATATTTGCAAGTTTCTTTTTAGCAACGGCTATCATTTTCTTTGCATGGGAAATCGCAATATTAATCTCATCATCATCGTAATTTCCGCTTGCCGCCTTTCTCTTAAGAGCCGCAAGATTTGAACTTGCACTAGAAACGGCATTACTCGCCTGCGAAACACTTTTTGCACTCCGAATACTTGACGATACCTTTTTATAGCTGTAATTTAAAACTTTCTTTGTTTTCGTCTCTGTTTTTTTGATATTCTTCTGAGTCTCTTTCATCCTGTCAAGCATATCTTTCAGACTCTCAAGCTGTTTTTCAAACTTTTCGTATTCCTCTTCCTTTTTACTTTTCTGTGACTCCTTATCCGAAGCTTCACTAATCAAAACACTGTTCTCATTATCTTCACTGTTTTCAATGCCGTTCTTATTCTTTCCTGCTGCTATTTTATTTGCTTTATCAGAAACATCATCCATATTTTCAGCCTTTTCATTACCCTCACTAAGTTCAAGCATAACACCGTCATCTTCCGTCAGATATGTACTTTTATCTCCGGTTCCCGCCCTGTTTACCGAAATTCCTATTCCATTCTCCGTTCTAATATCAACCCCGGAACTTTTCACGCCGGCATCCCTTTTAGCACTGCTGTATCTTCCGGCGGTCGATACATTTTTCTTTCGCTTTGCATTATCCGTCCTGCTGCTCTTTGTTCCATGCCCAATCTGTTTACCCCCTGCCTGAAACAGCGAACCACTGTTAATTACAACTGCCATAAAACTCCCTCCTAAACTTGAGCCTTTTTTCTTTAACTCATTTTTTCATAATTCATTTGACACTGTCAATCCGTCTGTATATCTATAACTCACCGTTCATCTCTGTTGTGCAACCGATAATTTATGACAATTCAGTCTTTCACATCTTAAATTTATAATTTTATAAGCAGACTGCCAGTCATTGCTTCACAACTTATCTTTATAACTCCTTTAAATTTATATCGGCAGTTTTTAATCAGTATCTACAGTTTTATTCGGTTCTCATAAAATTTCCCACAATTTCTCAACATCAATTAACAGCAATTCAACCATATTTCCACTTATTTTCCACATGGATTTTGCAAGTTATCCACAAGTTATCCACAAATTGTGCATAAATCCTATTTCCAATCTCTTTTCTTGACTTTCGGGCATAGCAATGTTAAAATCTTTTTGAACATATGTTCATATTAGACTTTTACAAAACTTACCACCATAAAAACAGGCATTTACAATACTTATATTATCCATAATTTAAGCGGCTATTTGCAATCCTCTCTGCTGCCTCCTCATAACACAGCCAGTTTTGCTATCGCCTAAAAATAAAGCACTTGAAAGGAACTGCTGCCTATGAAAAGAAACCGAAGTATTTTAAAAATTATTACATACACTTTATACATTATCATTTCATTTGTAATTTTAATATTTATCCTATATTATAGTAAAAATAAAGAAATAAAATTTATCCTTAGTTCCATCGGCATATGGTTTTTATTCTTCCTGTTCTGCGTCTATAAAATATGCAGGGCAAGAAAGCGTGCAGGCTTTTTTGAAAAGGGCATATATAACGCTGTTGATTTTGACGATATGGATGGTTTTGAATTTGAAGACCTTACCTGTGATATTCTTGTTGCCAACGGCTTTGAGATTGCTGAGAGCACACAGAACAGCGGTGATTTTGGTGTTGATGTTATCGCCGAGAGAGACGGTGTTGTTTATGCGATACAGTGTAAAAGATACCACGGTCCTGTAGGCATTGATGCCGTGCAGCAGGTTTATGCCGGGCGTGATTTCTATGAATGTAATGTTGCCGTTGTTTTGACAAACAGCTATTTTTCAAGAGCAGCACAGAGACTTGCCGACAAAATTGGAGTTGTACTTTGGGACAGGGATATGTTTAAAGAATTATTATGATGGAGAAATTTATGAACACCATTAAAATATCAGTCAGAAACCTTGTCGAGTTTATATTAAGAAGCGGCGATCTCACGACCTCATCAGGTCTTAAAGACCCGGATGCCATGCAGGAGGGTGCCCGCATCCACAAAAAAATACAGCGAAAAATGAAAGCAGGCTATCAGGCTGAAGCGGCACTATCTCTCACCGTTCCCATAAATTATGACGGCATTGATTTTGAAATATGTGTGGAGGGGCGTGCTGACGGTATTTTTACGGATGATACAGGTTATAATATCGACGAGATTAAAGGTGTTTACAGAGAACTGGCATCTCTTGAAAATCCTGTTGAAGTCCACAGGGCACAGGCACTCTGTTACGGTTATATATGGGCATCAACCCATAAGCTTGACAGCATCGGAATACAGATGACTTATTGTCATATTCCGACCGAAGAAATCAAACGCTTTAATGAATATATTAATTTTGAAACGCTTGAAAAATGGTTTTATGATCTTCTCCACGAATATGCAAAATGGGCATCGTGGGAAATAAAATGGCATGAAAAGCGAAATCTTTCAATTAAAAATATTGAATTTCCTTTTGAATACCGTCCCGGACAGAACACTCTTGTCAAAGGGGTTTATCAGACTATTCTCAGGAAAAAAAGACTTTATATAGAAGCTCCTACAGGTGTCGGCAAGACGATTTCCACTGTATTTCCCGCTGTCAAGGCAATGGGAGAAAACTTAAGCGAAAAGATTTTTTATCTCACGGCAAAGACTATTACAAGAACAGTGGCACAGGATGCATTTAACATATTGACAGAAAATGGCTTACATCTAAAATATGTCACTCTCACCGCTAAAGAAAAAATATGTATTCTTGACAAACCCGTGTGCAATCCCGGTTCATGTCCCCGTGCACTAGGACACTTTGACAGAGTCAATGATGCAGTTTTTGATGTTATAACACACGAAGAACATATCACACGGGAAATCGTGACCGAATATGCCGAAAAGCATAATGTCTGCCCTTTCGAGATGTGTCTTGACATATCCACATGGGTAGATACCGTTATCGGTGACTACAATTATGCTTTTGACCCAAATGCCTGTCTTAAGCGTTTTTTTGGTACAGAAGCATCATCAAACGATTACATTTTTCTTATTGACGAGGCTCACAATCTCGTTGACAGAGCAAGAGAAATGTACTCTGCAACACTTATAAAAGAAGAATTTTTAGCTGTGAAAAAACTCACCGGATTTATGAGTAAAAAAATCACAAATGCACTTGAACGCTGCAACAAATCACTTCTAGCACTCAAAAGAGACTGTGATGTACTTACGGAATGGGATATTCTTAACATAGAAGATTTCGTCATCAGACTCATGCAGCTTGCAAATTATCTTGATGAATATCTTCAAGACTCACGCAACAATAAACATGGTTCAAAAAATATCAACGGTCAGATAAATTTTATGGAATTTGATGGTGTGGACAACAGCGAACTTATTCCCGATACAAGAGAGCGACTGCTTGATTTCTATTTTTCCGTCAGGTCTTTTTTGAACACATACGAATTGCTTGATGAAAAATATATTATATACTCGGACTACTCGGATGAGGGTAATTTCAGACTTCATTTGCAATGTATGGACCCATCTACCAACCTTGATAATTATCTTAAAAAAGGAAGATGCGGAATATTTTTCTCTGCAACATTTCTTCCTATTAAATACTATATGGAACAGCTCGCAGGCGGAACAGATGACTATGCCGTCTATGCCCCGTCACCTTTTCTCCCTGAAAACAGACTTATAATGATAGGGCGTGATGTAAGCACCAAATATACAAGACGTGGTCCAGCGGAGTACAAAAAGATTGCCGACTACATCACAGACTTTGTATCAGCAAAAACGGGAAACTATCTTATATTTTTCTCGTCATATAAAATGATAGATGATGTTCTGCCGTTTGTGGAGGAGAATTTTAGCAAGACATATAATGAGGAAGATTTCACTAAATTATATAATGGCAATATAGAAACAAATGATTATAATAAGGTTAAAGAAATTGAAATTTTAACCAAAACGAATAAAATTATGAATCAACAACAAACTGATGTTTCTGAAATATCAGATATAAAAGACACTTACAACAACGAAAAAAACACAACACCTCATATATTTATACAATCACCGTCAATGAACGAGCAGCAGCGTGAGGAATTTTTGGAGAATTTCAAGGCAAATCCCACAAACACAACACTTGGTTTCTGTGTCATGGGCGGGATATTCGGTGAGGGCATAGATTTAAAAGACAGCAGACTTATCGGTGCTGTCATTGTAGGCACCGGACTTCCAATGGTCTGCACTGAAAATGAGCTTTTTAAGGATTACTTTGATAGAGAAGATAGATCCGGATTTGACTATTCTTACAGATACCCCGGCATGAATAAGGTTTTGCAGTCAGCAGGCAGGGTTATCAGAACCGACACCGACAGAGGTGCGATACTTTTACTTGATGAAAGATTTATGCAAATGTCGTACCAGAAATTATTTCCTAAAGAATGGTATCCTTATGAGGTTGTGACTAAAAATAATATGAGGGAACGGGTAAAGAAATTTTGGGAAAAGTAAAAGGTAATGCGGAAAGATAATAGCCTGTCGAGAGCATTATGATGAATAAATACCCCGGCAGACATGAAAACATTTGCATTGTGCATAATAATGTCATATAATTTATGTACTATAAACAGTACAGTTTTTAGTACAAAAGGAGGTTTGACTTATGATAGCAACAAAACAAGTGGATTTACGAGCGAACTTAAAAAAATATTTTGATATTGCATTTTCCGGAGAACCAGTTATAGTTTCAAGAAAACAAAATAAAAATGTAGTTGTAATTTCTGAAAGTGAATACAACGAACTACAAAGAGCAAAAAGAAATGCCGAATACCTAAAACGCCTAAATGAAAGCATGGCTCAAGCCAATGAGGGAAACACCATAACACTGTCATTAGATGAATTACAGGCAATGGAATCAGATGATTGGAAACCATCACAAAAAATGCTTGATTTCATGGAGAAAATAAACAATGAATGATTTCACATTTACCGCCAATGGATTTAAAGACTATTTGTATTGGCAAATGCAAGATAAAAAAACATTGAAAAAGATAAATTCATTACTGGAAGATATAAAAAGAAATGGCGCATTAAATGGTATAGGCAAACCTGAAAAGTTAAAAAACAGACCTGAGTATTCAAGAAGAATAGATGATGCCAACCGCCTTGTATATGTAATAGACGAATTACAAAACATAAAGATAATAGCCTGCCGAGGACATTATGATGAATAAATAACCCGGCAGGCATGATAATACCTATCTGCATTCAATCAATCTACGAACGATAATCTCCGTTAATCTTAACATAATCATAAGTGAGGTCACAGCCCCATGCTTTCGCACTCACATCTCCCTGTCCGAGGTCAATATCTATAAATATCTCGTCCTTTGCAAGTATCTTTGCGGCTTCGTCCTCTGAGAACTCAACACCTGCTCCATTTTCGCATACTTTCACGGTTCCGACTTCTGAGCGAAGTGATACACTGACTTTTGCAATATCAAAATCAGCTTCTGCATAACCGATTGCACAGAGTATTCTTCCCCAGTTTGCGTCCTCACCAAACATTGCACACTTAAACAATGGGCTTCTGATAACACTCTTTGCTACGATTATTGCTGTTTCAATATCGGGTGCTCCCCCGCAGGTACATTCAAGAAGTTTTGATGCTCCCTCTCCGTCTGATGCAAGCATCTTTGTCATATTCGACATTACGATATAAAGAGCCTGTTTGAATTTATCATACTCCTCACCTTCGGCTGTGATTTCTTTATTTCCGGCAAGACCATTTGCCATTACGCTTACCATATCATTTGTGGATGTATCACCGTCAATGCTGAGACAGTTGTATGTAACCTTTACTATATCGCTGAGTGCTTTCTGAACCATCTCTGTTGTAACCGCAACATCTGTTGTAACAAAGTTAAGCGTTGTTGCCATGTTTGGATGAATCATTCCGCTTCCCTTTGCCATGCCGCCGAGATGACACACCTTTCCGTCTATCTCAAACTCTACCGCAACTTCCTTACGAATGGTATCCGTTGTCATTATCGCATCTGCTGCCGCCGTATGACCGTCTGTTGTCATTCCGTCAACAAGTTTCTGCATATAATCTTCAAAAGGTTTTACTGAAAGTCTCTGTCCGATAACACCTGTTGAAGCAACGATTACTTCCTCCGGTTTAATTCCCACGGCATCTGCAAGAAGATTTGAAACTTTTTCAGCAATCTCCTCGCCGTCAGCATTACAGGTATTTGCATTTTTTGAATTAACGATAACAGCCTTTGCCTTACCGCCACTTTTTTCAAGGTGTTTTTTAGTAACAATGATAGGTGCACCTTTTACTTTATTCTGAGTGTAGACACCAGCCGCATTGCATTCCGTCTCACTATAAACAACACCAAGGTCAAACTTTTCCTTAACCGGATTTATTCCACAGTTAAGTCCGTTTGCAACAAATCCTTTGGCAGCACACACACCACCCTCAATATATTTGTATCCGTCAAAAATCTCTTTAGTCATGTCGAGCCTCCTGTTTTTTATTATTAAACACTTTCTCTGAAGATAATGCCTTTTCATGAACCACACACAAAGCTAAAACTTCGCAGTTTTCTGTTTACAAGTGTTTTTTTATTATTTATTTGTTGTACTATGTACTTTCAACATCTTAACTCTTTTTTGAGATTTTCACAATACTTACTTTCTATAAGGCTTTTTCCATCTATTACCGCCCACACCCATCTACATCTGACAGCTTCTATTTTTCTTTTAAATTTTTAATTTTTATTGTAACTTTGCCGTCTTTTTCAAGCTTTTTAAGTTCATCCTCTGTCAATTTTACCTGTTTCCCATTTACATAATATGTCGCAGTTCCATCGGCATATGCAGTGCATGAAACTGAATCACCCTCTGCATATTCTTCGACATCATTTATTTCAACTGCAACCTTTGATTTTTTATCTTCTTCTGATGTCTTACTTATATCTGTTTTCGCCTGTGCTTTATTATCATTATCATCAGCTTTTTTTACTTCACCGCATCTCAAAATCACCTGTTCATCACAAGCCATTTCAATATCACGGTTGATAAAAACATACATCAGCCATACAAGAGGATTGAACCAATGAATACAGACTGCAAAAACTGCTGCCAGTTTCCAAATGTTATCCGCATATTTTATATGAACACTTTCGTGCATCAACACATATTTTATTTCATTATCCTCATTAGAAAATACTCCGTCCGATTTCTTTAATTTCACAAATATTTTTGGAAATATTATCTCCGGATGTATAATTCCAAATGTTATCGGTGTTGCCGTCATATCAGAAACATAAAGTTTTACATATTTCGGCAAAATTTTCATCTGTCTGATGTTCTGCTCAAATTCCTCCTGTAATGGTAATGCAACTTTAAACTTTTTGTACTCCCTATAATATGAAACTGCAAAAAACACAATTAAAACAACTGCCACAAGTCCCCACCCTGTCAACACTAAATTTATATTGTTATTTTCAGAATACAGATTTTGCGGCTTTGACATCACTGATGCCCCTGCTGCATAATATATTCTGGACTTATTTTCACTCCCAAAAAGCCCACCCAAAATATTTTTTGCACCTCTGACCATTCCAATGAAAGGCTTTGCAATACCAAATGTTATCGGAAGATTAATCGGTATTATCAAACGAAGCAAAACAATTTTCCACATTGTTACGATAAATCTCTTTGAGAAATAATTTCCGGCAATTTTTTCTAATATAATCGTAAGTACAATAAGCACTCCTGCCGAAACACTCATGTCTATAAGCATTTAAACACCTCACTTCATTTGATTTACCATATCCTTTAACTGCTCTAGTTCTTCCGCCGTTAAACTGTTCTCAGACAACATTGCTGCAAAAAAATTCTTTTTTGACCCTTCAAACATACGGTCTATAAGTTCCTCTGTCTCATATTCCTGTGCATCTTTCTTTGAAATAAGTGCCCTGCATCTGAATTTTGGTTCAAATCTTTCAACAGCACCTTTTTCAATACATTTTTTAATAACTGTATATGTGGTATTTCTATTCCACCCTATTTCTTCTTTTAAAATCTTTGCTATATGTCCTGCTGTCAATTCACCCTCTTTCCATAAAATTTCCATAACTTTCAGTTCTGAATCATAAAGCTTTATTCCCATGGTAATTCCTCCCTGTATTTTCAGTTTAAAAAATGACTATCGCAATAGTTATTACACATTTATACTATCACAATAGTCATTTTCAGTCAATATTATTTTTGTGTTAATTCTGTGAACAATTACATACAACTGCATAGATTATTATTTCTTGTACTTTCCAACCAGCCATTTTCCCTGACCGCTCAAACTTGAAGTTATTCATTTAATTCAGCCTCAATATCTTCAATGGTAGGCATACTACCTTTGAACTCTTCTGGTATAAGTTTTGATAATTCATAACTAGAAATACCAAGTGGTTGGCTAGTAGATTCTAATGCATACTGGGCTTCTACTTTATCCATATCTTTACAAATCAGAAGTCCCAAAGTAGGGTTATCAGCTTTTGTTTTCATCTGATGATTAACAGCCACAACATAAGTTCCCAATTGACCTGCGTAAGAAGAATCAAATTTTCCTGTCTTTATTTCTACAACAACATAGCAATGCCATTGCAGAATTTCCTTTACATTTATCAAGTATTATTTTGTTATGTCCCCATGGAATTCTAAAAATAATTTGTAAATCATCCCCAACTTGGGGACGATTTGCATCTGTAATCAATTCGTCCTCAACCTGAGGACAAATCACTGCGTCAGGATACATCTCATAAAAGTATCTCATATATTTCAAATTAGTTGGAGAAAATGATTTCACATCTGGCAAAATGGATTTCAAATCGTCACTCACCGTTTTATAGAAGCCCATTCCATATCCGAATTGTTCACTCATAGATAATCCTTTCTAATGTGTCAGTTCGACAACTCCCGATTGAGATTTCACCTGTTTTAAGAGATTTAATATCTGTTATATTTTGTTATTAAATTCTCCGCAGACCCTTGAAAACACTGGATTTATCGCAGGTGAGCTTTCCCTTATTGTTTCCCTTGTGTTATATCTTCCCATATAAATTTACGAACTCTGATAAGGTAAAATACAAGGGCACAAGATGTCCGGTGGACATCTGCTCTGTGCCGACCGAAGCGGCAGCGGAGACCAAGAAAAATCTATAAAACAGTATAACACAAAATAAAAGTGACATGGTGAACTGATTGAAATGCTTCTGATTTTTGTAGCAAATAATTGATTGAACGATAAGGAGATAAGATACGATGAGAACAATATTTGCAGAAAAGAATTTGAGAACCACACCCGGATCAGATTGTGCATTAAACACACTTGCCATTGATGAACCACTAGAATATGCGAGACTGTATCTTGATGGGAATTTACAGATGTGGGTAGATGCAGAAGATTCCTTGACATTATAGTAATGTTCAAAAAAAGGAGATGTCTATTGACTCAATATTCTGCAGGAGTAAAAATGAACCGTTATGATATACTACTTTAAATCCAAAGCAGCACGGATCCTTTGGCTCAAGGGAAATTTCAAATTCATAATCATCCCCGTCGTAAACAACATCCACAAACGGGATCATAAAATTGTATACACGATCATACAGATATATCCGACTGCATATCTTCCACTGCGTTCTGTCAGTACCATCTTGCTTCGTTCAAGTTTAAATCCATTTTTGCCTTTCGTATATGTGCAGGTAATACCTGTTCCTTCATCGTCAGCACTTGAAAAATACAATTTCTTTCCATAAGAAAATCTGTAGATGAGATATCTTGACGATTTCGCAACCTGTTTGTAACATCCGGAAACTTTTTGATACAATACCGTATTAAGTGTATTGTCATTATGCTTTTCCATATAGGTTCTGCCATTTGATTTGAACGTCCGCGATGATGCCTGCACCGTTGTCGTCCTGACATTGGTTATCGCAAAACATCCCAGAACCATAAACAATA
>ERZ839947.1000-NODE-1000-length-30561-cov-4.834033_pt1 | contig 30561 bp, 27 predicted proteins | sample MGYA00519908_ERZ839947 | MGnify/ENA primary metagenome ERZ839947 (study PRJEB31850, sample SAMEA3708857) | human gut metagenome | biome: human gut; feature: human-associated habitat; material: faeces | place: China | collected 2014 ... | reverse complement strand
AAGCGCAGAGTGCGGACATCGGCACAAGTACCACGATGTGGATTTCGGGATTTTCTATTTTAGTATCAATAGCCAGTTTATTGGTCAATATACTTAGATAATACCTTATAGCTTCTGATATTCTGCAGTATAGTTGTCTTTAAATCACGACGGCTTACGATTACAGATAGGTCAAAAATAAAAATAGTATAATGCAGGAAGTCCAACGTTTTAACAAGGTCCTAAAATCTCTTGTCCTTTCAGGGGACATTATCTTATTGAACTTGCTGTTGTGGGTGTTTGATTCTCTTTCTGGAAACCATTCTCCCTTTGAGTATTCTATGTCTCTTCTTCAGGGCATGGTTTTAATGAGCCTTTGCTATCTTGTGTGTAACATTCGCTCTGGGGTGATTCTTCACCGTCCGGTGGTTCGTCCGGAACAAATTATGCTTCGGGTAGCACGAAATATGGTTCCTTTTTTGCTGATGGTGCTAGGACTTTCGTATATTTTTCATTTTGAATGTATTAATTTACATCAGTTGGGAGTGTTCTATGTGGTTCTTATTATGGTAATCATTACTTATCGTCTGACGTTCCGTTATATTTTGGAACTTTATCGTAAAAGTGGGGAAAATGTTCGTAAAGTAGTGTTGGTGGGTAGTCATGAAAATATGCAGGAACTTTATCATTTCATGACAGATGATCCGACATCTGGGTATCGTGTGTTGGGATATTTTGAAGATTTTCCATCAGACCGTTATCCGATAAATCTTATTTATTTAGGTCAGCCGAAAGAAGTCGTTGATTATCTGGATCATAATGTGGGAAAGATAGATCAGCTTTATTGTAGCCTCCCTTCCGTTCGTAGTCTTGAGATTGTACCTATCATCAATTATTGCGAAAATCATTTAATCCGTTTTTTCAGTGTTCCGAATGTACGTAATTACTTGAAACGGAGAATGTATTTCGAGATGCTGGGTAATGTCCCGGTTCTCTCTATTCGTCGTGAACCTCTTGAACATTTGGAGAATCGTATATTGAAACGTGCTTTTGATTTCGTTTGTTCCCTATTATTCCTTTGCACCCTTTTTCCTTTCATATATATTATTGTAGGATTGGCTATAAAGATAAGTTCTCCTGGACCTGTATTTTTTAAGCAGAAACGAAGTGGAGAGGATGGTCGCGAATTCTGGTGTTATAAGTTTCGTTCGATGCGTATGAATGAACAATGTGATACTTTACAGGCTACGGAGCGGGATCCCCGTAAGACTCGTGTAGGTGATTTTATCCGTAAGACTAATATTGATGAACTTCCTCAGTTTATTAATGTATTGAAGGGTGATATGTCTTTAGTTGGTCCTCGCCCGCACATGTTGAAGCATACGGAAGAATATTCTCATTTGATCAATAAATATATGGTTCGTCATTTTGTAAAACCTGGTATTACAGGTTGGGCGCAAGTGACAGGTTTCCGTGGAGAAACAAAAGAACTTTGGCAGATGGAAGGACGTGTACAACGTGACATCTGGTACATTGAGCATTGGACTTTTATTTTGGATTTATATATCATGTATAAAACAGTGTATAATGTGATTCGTGGGGATAAAGAGGCATATTAATAAGTTGAATTCTGAAAGTTAAAAATAAAGATAAAATCAATAGTTGTAATTTTATATGAGTAGGTGGTTATGAAAAAACTGAAACGATTGACTTTGTGGGCATTGCTTGCTTTTTTGCTAGTTTCCTGTCAATCATACAAGAGAGTGCCTTATTTACAGGATATGGCTTTAGTGAGTGGTACAGAACAGAGCGTTCTGCAGACAGGGGTGAGGGTAATGCCTAAGGATTTGTTAACGATCTCTGTGTCGTGTTCTACTCCAGAGTTAGCTGTGCCTTTCAATCTAGTAACTCCAAATGTCGGTGGTGAAACGGGAGGAAAGACGATAGGACAGGGAACAACGTCCTCTGCTCTACAACAATATTTGGTAGATAGTCAAGGTGATATCAATTTTCCGATGTTAGCTGAAATCCATGTAGGAGGACTTACTAAAACTGAAATAGAAAATTTAATTGTTGATAGATTGAAGATTTATCTAAAAGAAACTCCACTTGTAACAGTTCGTATAGTAAATTATCGTATATCAGTGCTAGGAGAAGTAAATGGCCCAGGGAGTTTTATAATCTCCAATGAGAAGATAAATTTGCTGGAGGCACTCGCTATGGCTGGTGATCTTACGATTTATGGTAGACGGGATAATGTGAGACTGGTTAGGATGGGAGAGGATAACAAACAAGAGATCATAACTTTTGATTTGAACAAGGTTGAAACGGTATTCTCTCCTTATTACCAGTTACAACAGAATGATATCATTTATGTGACACCCAATAAAGTGAAAGCTAACAATTCGGATATTGGGGCTGGTATTGGTTTATGGTCTTCTGGCGTTTCTATTGTACTTTCGATAACTAATCTATTGCTAAATATATTAAAATGAATCAACAAAAAAAGTCAATGACGATGAGAGGTAATTCGTACGACACTACTGTGGGGGAATTGGATGAAGAGAAAGTAAACTATCAGGAACTTCTTTTCAGATACATAATCCATTGGCCTTGGTTGGTTGGTTCAATTCTAGTATGTTTGATTGGTGCTTGGGCATATCTACATTTTCAAATTCCTATCTATCAGATTTCTGCTTCCATCATGATTAAAGATGATAAGAAAGGAGGGAATACAGGATCTGCAGATTTAGAGAACCTAGGGCTGGGAGGGATGATAACTTCAACTCAGAGTATTGATAATGAGGTAGAAGTGTTACGCTCTAAAACGATACTAAAAGAAGTCGTTAATAATTTGGAACTTTATATTACTTATTATGATGAGGATGAATTTCCGGCAAAAGAAATGTATAAAACGTCTCCGGTAGTAGTAAATCTGACAGCTCAAGAAGCGGATAAACTACCAGGATCAGCCTTGATTGACATGAAAATCTCTCCTGATGGTGGCTTGGATGTAATTTTAAAAGTTGGTTCAAATGAATATAATCAGCATTTTGATAAATTACCGGCTGTGTTACCAACTAATGTAGGTGCATTTGGATTTGCATTAAAAGACTCGCTATCAAATGGCAAAATCGGAGAACAGGAGACTGAACGAAATATCAGTGTTATAGTTAGTCAACCGTTTGAAATGGCAAAAGGATACCAGTGGGCATTAGGCATCACTCCAACTTCTAAAGGAACTTCTGTGGCAGTAATTTCATTGATTGATTCAAATATACAGCGTGGTCAGGATTTTATCAATAAATTGATGGAAATGTATAACCGGAATACGAACAATGATAAAAATGAAGTGGCTGAAAAGACGAGGGAGTTTATCAATGAACGTATTAAGATTATTGATGAAGAATTGGGTAATACGGAAGAGAAACTGGAAACATTTAAAAGAAATGCCGGTTTGACAGATATTAGTAGTGATGCTCAATTAGCGGTATCGGGTAATGCTGAGTATGAAAAGAAACGGGTGGAAAATGGAACGCAGATTAATCTGGTGCGTGATCTTGCTAAATATATAAATAATCCCTCGAATGAGTATGAGGTGCTTCCCAGTAACATTGGCTTGACAGACAATGGATTGACTACCCAATTAGAACGTTATAATGAATTGGTTATTGAGCGTAAGCGTTTGTTGCGTACCTCTACAGAGAATAATCCCATGATTGTTAATTTAGATATGAGTATTCGTGCGATGAGGACGAATGTTAAAACTGCTATTGACGGGACACTGCAAGGTTTACTTATTGTTAAAGCTGATTTGGATCGTGAGGCTAATCGTTTCTCCCGTCGTATTAGTGATGCTCCTGGACAGGAACGTCAATACGTAAGTATTGCTCGTCAGCAGGAGATCAAAGCTGGACTCTATCTGATGCTCTTACAGAAGCGCGAGGAGAATGCTATAACTTTGGCTGCTACTGCGAATAATGCCAAGATTATTGATGAACCGGTGGCTGAAGGTGGTCCGGTATCTCCTAAGCCTAAAATGATTTATATGGTTGCTTTGGTGTTGGGAGTGGGTTTACCTGTTGGTATTATTTTTCTGATTGGTTTGGTTAAATTCAAAATTGAAGGTCGTGGGGATGTTGAAAAATTGACTCGTTTACCCATTGTTGGTGATATTCCATTGACAGAAGAGATGAATGGTTCTATTGCTGTATTTGAGAATCAAAATACTTTAATGAGTGAAACGTTCCGTAATGTCCGTACCAATCTTCAGTTTATGCTTGAGAATGATCAAAAGGTGATTCTGGTGACTTCAACTGTCAGTGGTGAGGGTAAATCGTTCATTTCAGCGAATCTTGCGACCAGTCTGTCACTATTGGGTAAAAAAGTGGTGATTGTTGGTCTTGATATTCGTAAGCCTGGTTTGAATAAAGTTTTTAACATACCTCGAAAGGAACAAGGTATTACTCAATACTTGGCAAATCCAGAAAAGAATTTGATGGAGTTGGTACAGCCTTCCGATGTGAGTAAGAATCTGTATATTCTTCCCGGTGGAGCGGTTCCTCCTAATCCGACCGAACTGTTGGCTCGTGATGGTCTGGATAAGGCTATTGAGGTTCTGAAGAAGAATTTTGATTATGTGATTTTGGATACAGCTCCTATTGGTATGGTGACGGATACTTTACTTATAGGCCGTGTGGCTGACTTGTCTGTATATGTGTGCCGTGCAGATTATACACGGAAGGCAGAGTTTACGCTGATTAACGAGCTGGCTTCTGAAAACAAACTTCCTAATCTTTGTACCATAATTAATGGATTGGATCTTCAAAAGAAGAAATATGGTTATTACTACGGCTACGGTAAGTATGGTAAGTATTACGGTTATGGAAAACGATACGGCTATGGCTATGGTTATGGAGAACATAATAAAGTGACGGAAGAATAAATCTCTGAAGAGGTAAGAAATCACAATTACAATATTATGAATATAGCAATCGTAGGCACAGGCTATGTGGGCTTGGTGTCTGGTACTTGTTTTGCCGAAATGGGCGCCATAGTGACTTGCATAGATGTGAATGTAGGCAAAATCAATAAACTGAAAGCAGGTGATATGCCTATCTATGAACCGGGTCTGGAAGAATTGGTGAAGCGTAATGTAGGCTATGGGCGGCTCAATTTTACAACGGATTTGACAGAGGTTCTGGATAATGTGGAAGTTGTTTTCTCAGCGGTAGGAACTCCGCCGGATGAAGATGGTAGTGCTGACTTGAAGTATGTGCTTGCCGTAGCCCGTCAGTTTGGACAAAAGATCAATAAATATACCATTTTGGTAACTAAATCGACGGTACCTGTGGGGACTGCTCAAAAAGTGAAAAAAGCTATTCAGGAAGAATTGGATAAGCGTGGAGTAAATGTTTCATTCGATGTAGCCAGCAACCCTGAATTTTTGAAAGAGGGTGCGGCTATCAAAGATTTTATGAGTCCAGACCGTGTTGTGGTAGGTATTGAAAGCAAAAAGGCTGAAGAGGTGATGACTAAACTCTATCAGCCCTTCTTACTTCAAAATTTTCGTGTAATATTCATGGATATCCCTTCTGCTGAAATGACCAAGTATGCAGCTAATGCTATGCTAGCTACCCGTATTAGTTTTATGAATGATATTGCTAATCTCTGTGAACGAGTGGGAGCCAATGTTGACTATGTGCGCAAAGGTATCGGAGCCGACGTGCGTATTGGACAGAAGTTCCTTTATGCAGGCTGTGGATATGGTGGTAGCTGCTTTCCAAAAGATGTGAAGGCTTTGGTACATACCGGTATTGATAATGGCTATCACATGGAGGTGATTGAAGCCGTAGAACGTGTCAATGAACACCAAAAAAGTATTGTATATGACAAACTTATCCGTATGATGGGAGATGTAAAAGGTAGGACAATCGCTTTACTAGGACTTGCTTTCAAACCCGAAACAGATGATATGCGCGAAGCTCCGGCTTTGGTGGTGGTCGACAAGTTGTTAAAAGAAGGAGCCATCGTTAAAGTGTTTGACCCTATTGCTATGAGTGAGTGCAAACGTCGTATAGGTGATGTTGTGATCTATACAGAGAATATTTATGATTGTGCTGACGGATCCGATGCCTTACTTCTCATGACCGAATGGCGTCAGTTCCGATTGCCGACTTGGAAAGTAATTCAGAAAGTTATGAATGGCAAATATATTGTAGATGGACGTAATATTTGGAATCGTGACGAGTTGGAAGAGATGGGGTTTAGTTATACTCGAATAGGAGAAAAATAAAATGGACAATGAATTGATTACAGTAACTTCTCCTCTTCTACCTCCTTTAGAAGAGTTTCAGAAGATGATTGCTGACATTTATGCCAGCAAGTGGATAACAAACAATGGTACCTTTCATAGGGAACTGGAAAAAGAACTAGCTCACTATTTGAAAGTTCCTTATCTCAGTTTGTTTACTAATGGTACTTTGCCACTCATCACCGCTTTACAAGCCTTATGTATTAAAGGTGAAGTAATTACTACGCCTTATAGCTTTGTTGCTACTACCCATGCATTGTGGTGGAATGGTATTAAACCTGTGTTTGTTGATATAGATCCCGCTACAGGCAATATTGACCCCAATAAAATTGAAGCTGCGATCACTCCTAACACTACCGCTATTATGCCTGTGCATGTATATGGTAAGCCATGTGATACAAAAGCTATCCAAGAGATTGCAGATAAATATGGTTTGAAAGTGATTTATGATGCTGCTCACGCTTTTGGTGTAGAGGTAAATGGAGAAAGTATTCTTAATGCCGGAGATTTGTCTACTCTGAGTTTTCATGCAACGAAAGTGTATAATACCATTGAGGGTGGTGCATTGGTGATGCATGATGAGAAGATGAAAAAACGCATTGATTACCTTAAAAACTTTGGTTTTGCGGATGAAATAACTGTGGTAGCTCCAGGTATCAACAGTAAAATGGATGAGGTTCGTGCTGCTTACGGTCTACTCAATTTGAAGCAAGTGGATGCTGCAATTGAAGCACGTCGTCAAGTAGCTAATAAATATCGTGAGGCTTTACGTCTTGTAGAAGGTATTACCTTCTTTGATGAAATGTTAGGAGTAAAGCATAACTACAGTTACTTCCCCATCTTCATTGATGCCAAGAAATATGGCTTGACACGTGACGAACTATACTTTAAGATGAAACAGCAGAACATCCTAGGTCGCCGTTACTTCTATCCGCTCATCAGCACTTTTTCCACCTATCGTGACTTGGATAGCGCAGTTCCTCATAATTTATTCCAAGCTCATAAGATGGCTGATAATGTAATATGTCTACCTATGCATCATCTACTTTATGAGGAAGATATTGAAAGAGTTTTGAAGTGTATCACTAATAAGTAGAATATGTCCTCTTTTTATGATGTTGATGAACTTGCAAATTTGGGATTGAAGAGCTTTGGAACTAACGTCTTTATTAGTCGTAAATGTTCTATTTATGGTGCCCAGAATCTATCAATTGGAAATAATGTGCGGATAGATGATTTCTGTATTCTTTCTGGAAATATTACTATAGGCTCTAATATTCATATTTCTGCTTACACTGCTTTATATGGAGCTTTAGGCATTGTGCTTGAAGATTACACTGGTATTTCACAACGTTGTACTCTAATCAGTGCATCAGATGATTTTTCGGGTAAATATCTTGTAGGACCTATACATTCTGACGGGGATATTCATATCATTGGAGGGCCGATTATAATTAAATGTTTTGCACATATCTGTGCGCATTGTGTAATTTTTCCTAATGTTACAATTGGGGAAGGGTGTGTGGTGGGAGCTATGAGCATGGTGAGGCATAGCACAGAACCATGGTGGATGTATGCAGGCATACCAATCAAAAAGCTAAAGATCCGTTCAAATGATATGATAGAACGAATAAAAGGATATTGGGAAGATAAATATTAATATTTCATAAAATAAGAAATAATTAATAGACTATGTAGTGTGGTTAGGGAATTGATATATATGAATGTATATCTATGTTGCAGAGAGTAGAGCGTAATTCAAACCTAGAACTTTACAGAATAATTGTAATGGTTCTCATTGTGGCACATCATTATGTAGTGAATAGTGGATTGATACAGGTAATGGAAAGCGAGCCCTTATCTTTGAAGAATTCGTTTTTCTATCTTTTAGGGATGTGGGGAAAAACAGGAATAAACTGCTTTGTTCTTATTACAGGTTATTTTATGTGTAAATCTCATATTACTGTTCATAAGTTTCTGAAGCTTCTTCTACAAGTTTTGTTTTATGATGTGGTAATTAATTTGCTGTTTGCTATTACAGGATATCAAGAAATATCAATTAATTTGCTTTATCGAATGTTCTGGCCAGTGAAAAGTGTATCATCAGATGGATTTGTATCGTGTTTTCTACTTTTTTACCTTTTTATCCCATTTCTAAATGTATTAGTTACGAACTTAAATAAACGGATGCATTTACTACTTATTACTCTATGTTTGTTTATATATACATTTTTGGGTACTAGTGATTTGCGTGTTGATATGAACTATGTAACATGGTTCATAATACTCTATTTTATTTCATCATATATTCGTCTTTATGGTATAGATATTACTCGTTTTAGAATAGGTTGGGGTACATTGTCTATACTATCAGTAGTAATGTCGGCAGGGAGTGTATTAATTATTTCTTATGTTGGTCATACTATACCTTTTCGTGAGTTTGTACTTGTTTCTGAATCTAATCATATATTGGCCGTAGTTACGAGTATTTGTTTTTTCATGTACTTTAAAGACTTAAGATTAAAGAATAGCCATTTTATAAATACAATTGCTGCTAGTATGTTTGGTGTACTATTGATACATGCTAATAGTGATACTATGCGACAATGGTTATGGTGTGACACACTCAATAATGTGGGAGCATATGCTACGCCTTATGCTATTTTACATGTTATAGTGAGTGTAGTAGTTGTTTTTATTTCATGTGTATTTATTGACTATTTTCGTGTAAGATGTGTGGAAAAACCTTTGTTTCGTTGGATTAATGAGAAATTTTATATATGATCGTAAATGAAATAACATATATTAGCAGGAAGAGGAATGCTACTTCTGATATAATTTCAGGCTTTTGTATCCTTTACATGATATATGGGCATATTAGTTTTATAACTTGTCTTTTAGGAAATTTTCTTCTGGAATGGCCTGGGTATATTCTTTTTTGCTATATGCCTTGGTTCTTTTTTAAGTCAGGTATACACTATAAGGGGACTACTCCTTTACAAACTATTCGGAAAGGTGTAAGGCGTTTATTGGTGCCTTATATGGTGTTTACGTTGGTGGGGTGTCTAGTAACTGCTTTGTCTTATTTCAAAAACGGGAACTTCAATTTTACTTCAATGCTTAAAAATACAGTGCTGCATATCTTGCAGCAGGAGTCTGCTGATGGAAATATTGCTATGTGGTTTTTGCTAGTTTTATTCATTGTAAATGTGATGCTTTCATTTAGTCATATCTACAAAATAGTTTATATAGTATTGATTTTAAGTATTATATTTGCATCATTTACACCTCTACTGGATTGTAATCCTTGGCGATGGGTTAACATTCTGCCTGCTATGGTATTTGTATCGTTGGGATATATCTTGAATAAGTATCAATTGATACAACGTCGTGTGACTCTCCTTTTAGCTGTAATAAGTTATTTAGGCATTAGAATCTGTTATCCCTCATATGTAGAGTTTTATCCAAATGACCTTTATCAAGGTAATTACACATTGTGGCTAGTTTCTGCTACATCTATGATAGTGATACTTTATTGTTTAGTGGATTATTTTAAGGATAATATATGCCTGAAGCCGTTTGAATTGATAGGTCGGAACACTATGACTCTATATGTATGTCATTGGCCTTTACTATTGACGGTAAAAATGGTTGCTGACTCTTTTCAACTGTCGAGGATACAAACACTCATTTCTATGGTAATAAGTTGCATAGTGATTTTACCCATTTGTCATTATTTAATTAAAAGGCTTCATTGGGAAGCAATCATTGGTGAATCTAAATAAACAAGTTATTAATGTCTAAATCATTAAAACAAAAAACTGTAATGGGGTTGGCATGGAATACAGTCAATAACCTAACGACTCGTGGTATAAGTTTTCTGTTGGGTATATTTCTAGCCCGATTACTTACTCCCGGTGATTATGGATTGATAGCTATGATTGGTGTTTTTACTGTCATTCTCTCTGTTTTCATAGATAGTGGTATGTCTAATGCTCTTATCCGTAAGCAAAATTGTACGGAAACAGATCTTTCTACTGTTTTTTATTTCAATCTCGCTGTAAGTTGTCTTATTTATATGGCAATGTTTATATCTGCTCCTTTAATTGCAGATTTTTACGAAATGCCACAACTTACACAGCTTACTCGCGTACTTACAATAGGAATTGTTATTGGTGCTTTTGGAGGTATTCAAGGGGCAGTGATGAACATTAATCTTGATTTTAAAACACCTGCCAAGATTTCTATATCGAGCACGTTATTATCAGGGATAATAGGTATTTCTTTTGCCTTTATGGGATATGGTGTTTGGGCTTTAGTGATACAAAGTTTGGCAGCCACAACCATAGGCACTATGGGAAAAATCTACTTTGTCCGATGGCGGCCACGTGCGCCATTTTCCAAACAATCATTTAAAGAACTGTTTGGATTTAGTTCCAAATTGTTGGCTTCTTGGCTCATAGGGAGTATTTATGAAAATATGTACACTATGGTGATTGGTAAATTCTTCTCGGCCGTTCAACTTGGACTCTATGCCCGTGCACAGAGTGTGGCACAGTTTCCTTCTAGCAATGCTACAGGTGTATTACAAAGTGTTACTTATCCTGTATTGACAAAAATGCAGGATGATAATGAACGGCTTGCTAACAACTATCGACGCATGCTTCGATTATCAGCTTATATCATATTCCCTTTAATGATAGGACTAGCTTTTGTGTCGGATGCCTTTATTCGTTTTGTACTTACTGATAAATGGATGGACGCTATTCCTTATCTGCAAATCATCTGCTTTGCCTTTATGTGGTATCCAATTCATGCTATCAATCTGAATCTGTTGCAAGTGAAGGGAAGAAGTGATCTTTTTCTACGATTGGAGGTTATTAAACGTGTAATAGGTGTATTAATGCTATGTATCACTATCCCAATGGGCTTAATGGCTATGTGTTATGGTAGTGTACTGATGTCTATCTTGTCGCTTATTATTAACACTTACTACACAGGTAAAATTATCCATGTTGGTTTTATTAAGCAGATAGGTGACCTATTCCCAATTTTTATAGACTGTGTGGTAATGGGGGGCCTATGTTATTTAGTTCAACTACCATTTATTAATAGTGGTATTCAACTTCTTGTAGCTATAGTTACAGGTGGAGTTTATTACATAGGAAGTAGTTATATACGCAAATCCCCGGAAATGCAGGAGGTGTTATCTTTATTACAAAGAAAGTAATACTTTAATGAATAAAATACATTTTAATTATATCATTGCAGCTCCATCTTATAATCCTAATAATGGAGGGTGCATTGTGCTACACAAACTTTGCGATCTGCTCAATGCGCAAGGAGAACAGGCTATATTATGCCCCATGGACTTTTGTGACTATTTTCTGAATGGTACTACGAAATGGCAAACTATCATACGCCGTGTTTGTCACCCCATTTATACCCGCCGTTATTATAGGTTACTCAAAAATAATTGTAGTAAGTTCAAGACCAATCCGCTTTGGAATACACCTATAGTAGATCCTGTAAAACTTTTTTTTAGTTTTGGCTTAGCTCAAACTATCGTTGTCTATCCTGAGATGTTAAATGGAAATATGTTAGGTGCAAAACATGTGGTGCGTTACTTCATGCATAATCCCGGTCACTTTACAGGAAAAGTAGAGTATGGCCAAGATGAGTTATATATTCGTTACTCCGATAGTTTTGCCCGTGATTATGTGCCGCAAAAGGATTCAGTTCTATCTCCTCATTTGATGACCATTTCTGTTACACCTTCTTGTTATAACCGTGAAGAAATGCCAGGGAAGCGTGAAGGAACAGCTTATATTATTCGCAAAGGAAAGGGAAAAGATATGGTTCACGATGTAGAACATGCTATTTTACTTGATGGTAAATCACATGAAGAGGTGGCTACTATACTGAAGCGAGTGGAACGATTGGTTTCTTATGATCCAGTAACCGCCTATAGTTCATTTGCGTTACTTTGTGGGTGCCCTAGCATCATCATTTTAAGTAATGATGAAACGCCATACACTTACCACCCAGATCCTGTAATGCAACGTATGTTTGCTTACGCTATGGATGATCATCATGTAGATATGGATGAAGCTGTGTCTTGGGCAGAAAATCAAGTAGCTGTGCAAAATGAAAAAAATGAATATGTTGTGAAGCGTTTCATAATTGAGAGTCAATTATTTTTTCAAAATAAATAATAAAAGAGCAATGAAATATCCTCTAGTAAGTGTATTAATACCCAATTATTGTCACGCCTCCTATCTAAACGAACGTATTGACAGTGTGTTGGCACAAACGTATCAAAACTTTGAGGTGATAATCATGGACGATTATTCAACAGATAACAGTCGTGAAATAATAGAGCAATACCGTAATCATCCTCGTGTCAGAGAGATCGTATATAATGAAATAAATACAGGTTCCACTTTCAGCCAGTGGGATAGAGGCATAACTATGGCGAATGGCGAACTTATATGGATTGCCGAGAGCGATGACTCGTGCCGCCCTGAGTTACTTGAACGTTTGGTAGAGCAGTTTGAACAGACCGATGATTTAGCGGTGGCTTATGTTCAATCGGTATTAATAAATGCTCATGGAGAGGTAATAAAAAGGCCTATCGAGAAGGGAAAACCAACTATATACAATGGGCGAGAGTTTATACGTACCCACCTACTTTATGGAACTTCTATTATCAACGCAAGTATGGCAATATTCAATCGCAATAAATCTTTGAGCATTGATCGCTGTTTCAAGCAATTCAAAAGTGTGGGGGACTGGATGTTCTGGGTATTGATGTCTGAAACAGGTAAAGTGGCTGAAGTACGTGAACCGCTTAATTTTTTTAGACGACATGATGGGACGGTGACAAGCAAATGTTATCTTAATGGTGTAAGTCTTATTAATACTAAGGATATTGTTGATTATATTTTGGATAGAAAGATTATATCAAGATATCGTCACCAGATGGTGTATGTTTATTTTGTTAGATATATTAAATCGTTTCAGTTTGAAAATGATGATGTATATAATAATGTATTAAAGGTTTGGACTGCATCACCTGTTGATTTAATATATTATAAATGGTATCCTGTAGAATGCTTTTATTCAAGACAAAAGAGACGATTCTTTCGATTTTTGAAGATCTAATATTTGAATACTAATCATTCATTGTATGGAACTGATATCACTTCTTTTTTCTTATATTTACTAAATGGTTTTAAATAATATTGTATGTACCTCAAAGCACCTATTTATTCTTTTGATATTGCCAAATACATTCTTTGCATATTTGTGATTACCATTCACAGTTTTGGATTGATAGAGAATAATATAGAGGATGAATTGGCACGTAGATTTATCTATGCCCTTATCACTACTGCAGTACCTGTGTTTTTCCTGATGTCAGGTTATTTGTTTTTCTCTAAGTGTGAAGCTAAGGGATATCATTGGAAGTACCTTGGGAAATTCATGTCTAGGTTGGCCATACTTTATAGTCTGTGGTATGTCATTCTTTACACATCTGACTGGGTAAGTTTGAGGGTAATTGGGTGTGTTTCGTGGCAAGATAAATTGTATAACTTATTGTTTTTGGGTGGAGCCCATCTATGGTACATCTGGTCTATGCTCTATGTCATGCCTATACTATTTATTTTGCGAAAGTGGAGATGCAATGTTTGGGTAGTGCTTGCTTTAGGTATAAGTGCATTTTTTTTCTTTAGGTTATTCTCTCATTATTGTTCTATGGAATATCCTCCGTGTGGATGGAAAGTTATAGCTCCACTATGGACTGACCATTTGTTTAATGTTAATGGGGTGTGTAATGCTTTGGCTTTCCTTTCAATAAGTCTTGTCTTTTGTCATAGACCCGTGATTTTTTCATATAATATTCTATTGATACTTTTTTTCTTAGGGCTACTGGGGACAATATTGGAGAATAGTAATGCGCTGTCTGTTAGTATGCTGTTATTATCGTATTCTGTGTTTGGTATAATTTGTTCGTGTAATGGTTTGATATCTGAATATGTAAATCGTATTGGAGGTAATTTCTATCTTTCAATGCGTCATCAGAGTACGGTTATATATTTTATACATATGCTATTCATTCATATTGTATCATTATTTATGCCCATATCTACAATTATAGGTTATTTGATGTGTGTCGTTATATGTATGCTAATGGCTTATATGATAGTGAAAGTAAAAAATAATTTCAATATTTTAAAATATTTAATGTAATGCAAGTAACAGTGTTAATGCCCATATACAATGCGGAGAAGTATCTGTCTGATGCAATAGATTCACTATTGAATCAGACGTCTGATAAGTGGAAGTTGATATGTATTGATGATGGTTCTACTGATTCCTCAGCGAAAATAGTCGAAGAATATTGCAGTAGGGATGACCGCATTTGTTTGATTAGACAAGCTAATGCCGGACCGGCAGTAGCTCGTGCACGAGCTATTGAATTTGTAGATACTGAATATGTTTCTATACTAGATTCGGATGATGCGTATGATTCTAAATATGTAGAATTTATGTTGAAGAGGGCAGAAGAAACGGATGCTGATTGTGTGGTACCTGATGTGGAGTTTGGTTATGGTGATAAAGGTAATTCTTCTCGTTTGTTTGAAAAGAGAAAGTTAACAGAAATGATGGTAATAGAAGATGGAAGAATAGCTTTCTCTATGACGATTCCTTGGCAGTTGCATGGATGGCAAATGATTCGTACTTCATTGGCAAAGCTATATTATACAGTTGAAACAGCTTCTTATAGTAAGTTTAATTCTGACGAATATATCACTCGCCTTCTTTACTTGAGGAGTAAAAAGACAGTTATGTGTTCAGCTGTCTATAAATATAGGATGGCTCCGGATTCTATCACTCGCAAACTATCTATTAAGAAGCTTGACTATTTGTTAACTTTAGACAAACTATTGACTTTATGCTCTTCTGAACACATTGACCATAATGTGGTCTTAAATGTATATAATGATTATTATCTTACTCTTATCAAGATGTGGAGATTGACAAGAGAACTGAATATTAAGGAGAGAAAGAAAGGTGGTGAAATAGTAAAACGGGCTTATTTAACATCTTATAAACGAAATTTGGATAATAGGGTTCTGAGGAATGCTCCTCTAAAAACATGGCTAAAACTAAAATTCTCTTTGTTACACTTTGAAGTCATAAAATTCCTCTCCTGGTATTATTAATGAGAATTATTTTTTGATGATTGAACTTATAAAAGTGAAGAATGAACGAAATAGTAGTGTTGAGTTATTGAGAATTATCTCAATGACTGCAATTGTTATCTATCATTTTCTTTCGCGGAATTATGGATTGTATGTGATTAGTAACGAACTCGCAGAACAGGATGATATATTTCTAAAACTTATTATTCAGCAAATTGGTGGTTTAGGGGTACCTTGTTTTATGTTTATATCAGGCTATTATGGTATGAAATTTCGGAAGGACAAGTTTATGGATATGATAATTCAATGTTTTATCTATGCTCTAATAGGAGCTATTGGTCTTTATGCTCTTTATTCAATTATAGCATGGCAAACAGTTTTATTTCCAATAAATTGTTGGTGGTTTATAACTGCTTATCTTGTTGCCTATGTACTATCTCCTGGATTAAACTATATGTTTGAACATTTGTCAGGAAGAAATAACTGTCTAGTGTTGATTTTTTTATATTTCTTACTCATTGGTGATTTGTTTGAACATAGCGCTCGTATTGGTGGTTTTATACCTCTTGTAGCTATCTATTTTGCAGCAAAATTTATTAGGAGATATATTGTTACACGATTCCACAACATTGGAAAAATTGCAGGCTGGATTTTTATAGTTGGTATATTAATAAAATTTGTTTTGGTATGGGTTTCTATAGAAACTATGCACATGGGAGTTATTACCTTGCTCAATTCTATTAACAATCCTTTTAATGTATTATTAGTGGGAACTTTAGTTATTGCGGTTGATGGAGTGCATTTTAAGTCGAAGATTATAAACTTGCTAGCCTCTGGTTCTCTGGCCGTTTATTTGTTACATGAAAGTGGATTTGGGCAAAGATTTTTTAACTTTATGTTTGAATGTAATAATTTTTGTGTGTTTCGATATTTGATTTCAGCTATGCTTATTTATGTTTCTATTGCTATTTGTGATTTGATAATTTCTAGGTTTGTGAGAAAACCTTTCATTAATAGAATAATGAAACAAACTTTGTTTTAATGGATAATAGATTGAATTGTAATTCAAATAGCATATCAAATGAAAAAGTTTACAATAATAATACCTCATTATAATATACCTCATTTGTTAGAACGTTGTTTGAAATCTATCCCAAAGAGAGATGACCTTCAGGTAATTATTGTGGATGATAATAGTGATCCTCAAAAAGTTGATTTTGAAAATTTCCCTGGTTTACATGAAGAACATGTAGAGGTGATATTTACTAAAGAGGGTAAGGGGGCGGGATATGCCCGTAATATAGGTATTGCACATGCTAATAGTAAATGGTTGTTATTTGCTGATGCTGATGATTGGTATTCAGAATATTTTAATGATTTTCTGAATGAGTATGGGGATACTGATGCGGATGTGGTTTATTTCGCTAATATGAATGTCGATACTGAAACTATGGAACCTGTTCAAGAAGGTATTCAGATTTTAGAGATGATACAGAGATGTATGAAAACAGGGAACTTTGATTTGCTTCGTTATAAGTCGGATACTCCTTGGTCGAAGATGGTGAACATGAGTGTAGTTGAAAAATATGCGATTCGTTATCACGAAATACCCGCAGGCAATGATGTCTGGTTTAGTTCAAATGTGGGTTATTATGCTAAGCATATAATGACATATGATAAGCCTGTATATATATATGCAATACGTAGTGGATCTATACAACATACACCGAATAAGGAGAATCTTTTAGCTAGAGTTCATGAGGCATATGTAATGAATAGTTTTTTGAAGGATATAGATAAATTAGAATTCTATGCAGAGGCGTGGCCTGCTTTCTTGAAGTTGAGAAAAATTAGTGCATGCTTATTTGTTAAGGAGATCGTTCCATTCTTTATTAATACCCCCAAATTTGTCTTGTACAAACATTTTAAATACAGTTTGAGAAAATGCCTTTTCATTAAAATATTCTAATTGCAAACGTAGGGCTTATTCTTACCTTTATACATTTATTGTTTTTTTGATATGTAATTTCTGTTTTGATAAAACTTGCATAATTTTAAATAAATGAAGCCTAAAATATCGATTGTTACTCCTGTATATGAGGTAGAACAATATATTTCAGAGTGTACACAGTCTGTGATTGATCAGAGTTATGATAATATTGAATTTATCTTAGTAGATGATTGTAGTGGTGACAATAGTATAAATATAGCAGAGGAGCTCCTTGTAAGTTCCGTGAAGTCGGGTCTTGTTTATAAGATTATGAGGCATGAGCATAACCGTGGTGTATCTGCAGCTAGAAATACAGCTTTGCATGTAGCTTCGGGTGATTATATCTTTTGTTTGGATAGTGATGATAAGCTAACTCCACAGTGTGTTGCAGCTTTGGTTGAAAAAGCTGTAAGTACAGATGCTGATATGGTAATATGTAGCCATTTATCTGAAGGAAAGGCTCAAACTAGAGGAGGATTTCTTAATGCGCCGGTTGATATTATAAATACGAATGAAGATTGTATCCGGGCTTTTGCGCATTCTTGGTTTAATGTTGCGCCTTGGTGTAAATTAATCAAACGCTCATTTATTGAAGAGTATCAGTTGTATTTTAAAGAGGGTATCATCAATGAAGACGCTCCTTGGACTTTTCAACTATGTTTAAATGCTCAATCTATGGCATTTGTGAAACAAGATTTATATGTTTATCGCGATAACACGAATTCTATTATGTCGAAAAAACAGGCTGAGCATATCAATCAATCAAATGTAATAGCACTACAGATATTTCATCATGAGATTGAGATACGCGACTATCTTTGGATGAATGTAGATATTTATAACATAATGATGCGACAAATAGTGATATACTACACAATGACGAATGAACAATACGGATATGCAGGGCTAAAAAAACATATTTCATTGCTAAATGGCTTACAATATTTATGTCCATATTTTTCGTGTTGTAAACTAGCTGTTGCTAAATATTATCGTTTATGGAATTTCGTATTTTTACTACCTGATTGTATAAAGGCTCTTTATGTGTGGATGATTATTCGATTGCAGCGGAGTACTAAAATATTTTTTTAGCCTTAGCAATAGAGAATCCCAGTCTATTATGATAATTTGTAGTAATTAACTGTTTGTTTTAAAGGCTGAAATAATGAAAATAGCATTTTATCTACCAAACAAAAAATTTAAGGAAGTGGATTGCCATAATCTTGAAGAAGGAAATCCAGGTATTGGAGGTACAGAGTATATAATTCAAGCTACGGTCCATTATATACATAAATTGCAACCTGTAGATATTAATATAATAGTAGGTGTGGAGGATGACACAAATATATCGACGTCAATACATCCCATTATAAAAGTTGATTCCATCAAAGAATTAATAGAGCAGACTAGTCCAGACTATATAATATTCAAGTATGTGGACGAGATATATCAAGAAGCTCTTAAAGCTGCATCAATTTGCAAAACTCATTTGTTGCCGTGGGCCCATAATTTTGTTAGTCGCAGAAATCTAACAGTTTTAGCAAACGATGATAAAGTTGCACGTATTATTTGTGTGAGCCGTGAGCAACTTAATATGTATCGTGATCACAAAGCTTTCTTGAAGTCAATTTATATCAATAATGGTATGCCCGTTACTTTTTTAGAAAATGCGAAATCAACGATACCACCACTAAATGGACGTCCTCATGATGTAACTTATATTGGCAGTATAGTGGATTATAAAGGGTTTCATTTATTGGCACAAGCGTGGCCAGAGATTTTAAAACAGATTCCCGATGCACGACTTAATGTTATAGGGAGTGGAAAACTTTATGACCGTACAGTGCAATTAGGTTATTATGGTATCGCTGAGAAAAATTATGAAGAGTTATTTATGCCTTATTTAACGGATGATAATGGGAAGATTATTCCTTCTGTGAAGTTTTGGGGTGTACTTGGTTTAGAAAAGAATGATGTACTGAAGCGGACAAGAGTAGGGGTACCCAATCCCTCGGGGATCAGTGAAACATTCTGTATTACTGCTTTAGAGATGCAAGCTATGGGAGCATTGGTGACAACTATAAATTTTGGAGGATTTGTTAATACAGTATATCGCACTGGAAAATTGTATAGAAACACTAATGAGTTAGCCGCCAGTGTAGTGGCTCAAATGAAGAAGACCGAAAATGATTTGGAGGGATTCTATCAATTTATGAACGAGAACTTTGCTTTTGAGAAGACTGCTAAAGATTGGATAATTCTTTTTGATGATCTGAAAAATAATAGGTTTGAACCTCTTTCATATGTAGGATGTAATGATAAACTGTCGTACTTGCGTGAAAAAAATCGTCGTATCAAGGCAGTACTTCCTTGTGGCTATCTGCTTCCTACAATAGACTTATATTGTAGTATTTTAAGAAGGTTGAAATTATGTTGATATGAATACCCCATTAGTAACGATAATTATTCCAGTGTATAATGCAGAGCGGTTTTTATACTCTTGTTTGGAGAGTGTATTGGCACAGCAATACACCCATTGGGAGTTGATAATAGTAAATGATGGTAGCAAGGATAATAGTTTTTCTATATTAGAAGAGTATGTTCATCGTGATAACCGGATAAAGGTGATAAATAAAAATAACGAAGGTGTTTCTATTGCTCGAAATATTGCTTTGCAACAAGCAAAGGGTGAGCTGGTTTATTTTGCAGATGCAGATGATATAATATATCCTGATGCATTGAGATTGCTAGTTGCAAAGATTATAGTAGAGGATGCTTCTTTTGTAAAGGCTGATTATAAAGCTATCAGTGAGATTAATGAAGAATTGTTTGTTAATAAGAAATACGTGATTCGTGGAAAACGTGAATATAAAATTGGAGATATCGTGGGTTTTATAGATAAGGTCATAATGGGAGAATATTTTTTATGGACTTGTCTTTTCAGAATGGATATTATTCGTAATCAAAAAATTCAGTTCCTCCCTCATTGTAGATTAATGGAAGATGCAGATTTTTTGATGAATTATATGTTGCACAGTAGTCGGAACGTGTATTTAAATCATCAGATCTATGGCTATCGAAAACATAAGGGTGCTGTAACTGAAAGGAATGGGAGCTATACAAAGGATTTAATGATGATACAAAATCATCTACAACATAGAAAAGAAATATTTATTAAAGGTTTTATATCAGAGATTGATGATAACTTGCAATTGATGAAAAGGGAAAACTTCTTTATCGTACAATATATCAAAACAAAACGATTGATGGAAAGAATCTGTAATTATCTCTCTTATAGATTTTAATAGGATGAAAAATGCAATTCTATCTTATGAAACTGGACGGAGAGATTTCTCAGTAAATTGGGGGGAAGTGATCGGTATGCTTTTTGTTTTCTCTATACTTCCACCTTTTATTGGGATACCTATAATACTCTCTTATGTGGTGAAAAAGGAGAATACTGCGAAAACACAGTATTATGCATATTTTGCTTGTATAGCAGCTTACTTTGCTGCTATTAATGCCACAAAATCGCCAAGTGGAGACCAGATACAATATTATATAGCTTATATGAATGTGCCTAATATTGGTTTCTTAAAATCATTGATTTATATTTATGGAATGGATTATTATAATGATCCTGATAAAATGGAAATATCAGGGGAATTTATGAATGGTTTATATAACTATTTTGGTTATTATATTACTTTTGGCTATTATCCTCTTTATGAGGCTCTACTTACGTTTACAGAATATTTTCTTATTTTTTTGGGATTATATAAGTTCTGTCTTACGATAAGAAAACCTCATATACCTATAGTTTGTGGTGCAATTACCTTATCTTTCTTTTATCTCTTTTTTAACTACACATTACAGATCCAGAAACAGTTTCTAGCTCAATGTATTATGATGTACGTTTTAGGAAATTATGCTTATTATGATAAAATGAGAAGGAAAGATTGGATTGTAGTTACTTGTGCAATATTTACACATGCTGCAGTGTTGCTTTTTGTTCCTTTTTTAATTTTAAAACCTTTGCATAGTAGGCTTACAAAACAAGGTATTGCTTTTATATGTACTGTTTTTTCTTTTCTTGTTGCATTAGGTCCAAGTTTAGCTGGAAATATCGTTTCAAACAATAGCTCTGCTTTGACTTATGGAGTAAGCCGATTAGCAGAAAGTGAGGTAAATAATGATACTACTTTTGGGCTTGTATGGTCACAAGTGTTTGTAATAGCTTTGCCAATAACATTTATTGTTTTACGCAAGATATGGTTAGAGAGGAAAACACTCTCTGATTCTAATGCCTTTATTCTAAATATAACTCTTTTATTATTACTTACTGTGGTGGCTATGTTTAGACAACCGTTAGCTCAGTATCGCTATTTTATGATGCTATTTGCTTTCATGCCTTTTATTTATCCTTTTGCTTTTAACAATATCAGGAATAGAGATACTCTGCTTAAAATGATTTCAGTAGTGATGATTGTGTGGTTCTACTGCCAGTTTGAGCAGATCGTTTGGGATTATGCTCCACTTGTAGATATTATAATAAAAAGCCCTATATTATTAATTGCCAATATTTAAATAGATATGCATATTTGTTTTGTCTGTCGTGAATACCCTCCTTCGCTACGAGGCGGTGGTATAGCTTCTTATATAAAGGAAGTTGTACATGGATTGCATGTAATGGGACACCAGGTTTCTGTGATTTGTGCATCTGATGATACTCGCCAAGAGGTAACATGTGATGATGAAGGCGTACATGTCATGCGTCTTAAGGGCGGTGATTTTCTTATTCCTGAAATAGAGAAGTCTTCTTTGTGGAAAAAAATTCGCCCTGTGTATCGCTTCTATAGTTATCGTAAGCGCATTGTACAAGCTATAAAGGGATTAGATGATGTAGATATAATAGAAGTGCCTGAATATGGAGCTGAAGGGTATTTCATGCGGCAACTGAATATTCCTGTGGTAGTGCGACTACATACTCCTATGCTGTTAAATCATTACGATTTTTCTCTTCAACCTATCTCGAAAGCCAATTGGCATTATTACTGGCAAGGAAAAAAAGAACTTCAGGAAATGAGAGGGGCTGTATACTTGTCTTCATGCAGTACTTCGCTCAAAATATGGGCAGAGCAGTATGCAGGTGTCATGAAAGAGCACACGCGGGTGATTTATAACCCTATCAATGCGGATATATGGGGAGACTATAACCGAAAAGAAGAACATCGTGAAGTAAAAGAAATTCTTTTTGCTGGTACAGTCTGTGATTGGAAAGGATGCGGGGATTTGGCAGAAGCTTGCCAAATGATTTATGAAGAAAATGTTTCTTATAAGTTCCGTTTGAGTCTTGTGGGAAAAACAGGGACTTTTGCTGAACAATTACAAGTGCGCTATGGGCATGAACCTTGGTTTAATTTGGTAGGTAAAGTGCAACGTGAGGAACTTATGCAAAGATATGCTACAGCTGATTTAATTTGCTTCCCTTCATGGTGGGAGAATATGCCTATGGTATGTATCGAAGCGATGCTTTGTGGAGGTATTGTGTTAGGAAGTAATTCAGGGGGGATGAGTGAGATTATTGATGAAGGTAAGAGTGGTTTTTTAATAGTACCTCGTAATTCTCGAAATTTAGCCAATAAAATGAGACAGATACTTACTTTATCAGAAGAGAAGAAAGCTAATATCTCATTGAATGCAAAACAACGTATAAAAGATGTGTTTAGCTTGAATGCGATCATGAAGCAGCAGATAACTTTTTATGAAGAAGTGATAGAAGATTATAGAAAAAAACAATGAAAATACTTTGGATTTCACCGTGGTTCGGTAATTATCGAATACCAGTATACGAAAATTTGAATAGGCTTAGTGGTAACAATTTCTATTTGATTTGTTCAGAAGAGAATACTTCTGAATTGGTAAGAGAGAAATTGAAGGGCGTATTAGGCGACCATGCCATTGTAATGAGTGGTGAGCAACGTATGATAATGGGTAATGAGGAGTCAGATTTTGCTAATAGTGCATTGGTAATAAAGAAGCAGCCGGGATTGTACAAAGCTGTGAATTCAGTGGCAGCAGATGTGGTTATCACTGAAGGGTTTGGTGGTTGGGCTCCTGCAGGTATTCGTTTTGCAATGTCTCATCGAAAAAAGCTCTGTATGTTTTACGAACGCACAGCATACGTGGAGCGTAATTCCCCGGTATGGCGTTCTATGTATCGTCAGATTATAGGTCTGTCTGTGGATTGTTTTCTAATCAATGGCACACTAACTGAAGAATATTTGAATGAAGACTTGCACTTCAAAAAGACTCCAAAAGTGAAAGGGTGTATGTGTGCGGATAGCTTTGGTTTATCGCAAGCGGTGGCAAAAGTAACGGATGTAGACAAAAAAAAAATGCGTAAAGAGCTTTCGTTAAAAGATGGTTTGACCTTTCTCTTTGTTGGACAAATGGTCGATCGTAAAGGTATTAAAGAACTACTTGCTATTTGGGGAGAACATACGAGGGAGTACCCCAATGACAATTTGTTAGTAATTGGCAAAGGAATTTTAGAAAAGCCTCTGAGGGAACATTATATTTTTGATAATTCTATTCATATTTTAGGTGGTATTAGTTACGATAAACTTTATAAATACTACGCATTGTGTGATGTTTTTGTTATGCCTACGCTTGAAGATAATTGGTGTTTAGTGATACCTGAGGCTATGGCATGTGGTAAACCTGTGGCTTGTTCAATCTATAATGGTGGTCACTATGAATTAGTGCAAGATGGAGTGGATGGCTATAAATTTGATCCATTGAGACCTGAATCTATTATAAATACATTAGCAAAGTTTCATCAAGCAGATTTGCGAACTATGGGTCAAAGAGCTATAGAGATAGAAAGTAATTATACACCCGACAAGGCAGCAGCCCGCATCTTTAATGCTTGTAAAAAGATATATAGTCGATGATAATAAATCAGAATAATATGCCCAATGGGGTAAGTAGGCTTAACTTCATGCTACGTTATATTTTCAACCAATTACGCACGTGGTATATGTTCCATATACGCTATCCATGGGTGAGGTACAAAGGTTTTGTACGTGTAATGAAGGGGACAGGCTTCGCACAGAATATGAATGTACGGATAGGTCACAATGTGCAATTTGGTGATTACTGCAATGTGGCTTCCAACGTATATTTTGGTAATAACATCTTGATGGCGAGCCGAGTATGTTTTGTAGGTCAGCAAGACCATACTTTCTCTACTCCGGGCAAAACAATTTGGAGTGGTGAAAGAGGAGATAATGGTATCACCATCGTAGAAGATGATGTATGGATTGGTACTGCTGCCATTATCATGTCTGGGGTGACGATAGGTAAAGGTAGCATTGTGGCTGCTGGGGCGGTAGTGACGAAAGATATACCTTCTTGTGAGATATGGGGAGGAGTACCTGCGAAGAAGATTCGTAATAGGTTTGAAACGGAAGACGAGAAAAAGTATCACTTAAAATTTCTATGAAGCAACGAAATATAGGCATTGATATTCTGAAATGCTTTGCTGCATTAGTTATTACCAACTCGCATATGGATATACTTTATCCAAAGTTTAGTATATTGGCTACTGGCGGTGCCATTGGTGATGCACTCTTTTTCTTCTGCTCTGGATTTACATTGTTTCTGGGTAGAATGGGGCGGTTTGATAATTGGTATAAACGACGCATAAACCGTATTTATCCTACTATTTTTGCATGGGCGATACTTGGTTCCTTGTTATTTGGTTATCACAATACTATAAATAAAGTACTTCTAACGGGAGGAGGATGGTTTGTTAGCTGTATAATGTTATATTATGTAGTTCTATACTTCATACAACGTTATTTGCTTGGATACTTGAAATGGATTTTTGTGGTGGTAGGATTAGTGTGTGCTAGTTGGTTTATATTAACTGATACTCCTGCTAATTTTAATATGTATGGAGAGGGGTACTTTAAGTGGTTTCACTTTTTTATGTTTATGTTAATGGGGGCAATGATAGGCATATCAAAACAAGAATACAATTATCATTGTGTATGGGATGGATTTAAATTAATAGGGTGTGTTGTCGGATTTTATGCGTTATATGCTTTAAAAGACGTTGCAGCCTATAATAAGTTTCAGATGTTAACTTGGATTCCATTGCTAGGTACGGTATTCTATTTTTATAAGGTATGTAATTCAGAGTTAATGAAGAGAATCTATTTCCATAAAATAATAGGTTGGCTTATTAAATTAATTGGTGGTCTCTGTTTAGAAATATATTTAGTACAAACCTCTCTCTTTACTGATAAAATGAATGTCATCTTTCCATTCAATTTGATCGTAATGCTAGCTATTGTAGTGTTTGCTGCGTATATTTTGCGTTGTAGTGCTAGGGTATTTACCCAAACATTTAAAGATATGGATTATGATTGGGGGGCAGTGTTCAAAACTACATAAATAAGAACTATAATGAAAAATGTTTTAATTAAAGGGAGTGGAATAATACCTACCGAGAAGGGATATATTAATGGTATTGGTAGATCAAATATAGAACTTATCAAAAATATAACAGAATTGAATGATCCGGATATTAAGTTTTCGGTTTACTGTACTACAATAAAGAGTCTTTCGTTCGATTGCTATGGCTGGCCTGTTGAATATCATTCATACCCATTACCTCATAAATTGTCTTCGAAGTTGTATTTAGAATCTTGGTATCGACGTGTATGCTTAAAGCCAGATTTGCTTCATCTTACAGAAAACTTTGATCAAGTAAATAGAAAGGAAAGTTTTGTAGTTACAATACATGATATGTGGCAATATGGAGAAGATGGGCCTACACAAATGTTTGATAAAGTGGCCCAGTTATCAAAGGCTATTGTAACTTGCTCTGAATTTACTAAAAACAATATAATAGAAAACACGCATGTCTCACCAGATAAAGTTACGGTGATACCTTGGGGCATATCACATGATACTTTTTACCCTAGATCGCAAATAGAGGTGGAGAAATGTAAAAAAAAATATGGTATTGAAACTTCGAAGTATTTCTTTTCATGTTCTTGTTCTACGCCTAGGAAGAATGCTAAGTTTGTAGTGGCTGCTTTTAGAGAATTTGTTCGTGATAAAGAGGATGTATGCTTAGTCATGGCATGGGGCAATCCTCCTCTAGAAATCCTCAGAGAGTATAAAGGAGAAATAGCAATTGGTAGACTGAAATTTTTGCAATTTGTTTCGGATGAAGATTTAGCCACTCTTTATACAGGAGCATTAGCATCTTTTTATGTTTCATCATTTGAGGGCTTTGGTTTTCCATTGTTAGAATCTATGGCATGTGGAACTCCTGTTGTTACATGTGATAATAGTTCATTGCGAGAGATTGGTAGTAATAATGTGTATTATGTACTAGAAAAGCAGGTAGATGAAATTCTTGATAGCATGGACTATTTTTATAAAAACTCTTTAGATAACCAAAACCTAATAGATTATGCAAAAACATTCTCATGGCATAACACAGCATTGAAGTATATTGATTTTTATAAGAGTGTGTTGTTTTGAATTTATTGCTATATGAGATAAAATAAAATGTTAACAAAAGATAATACTGCTCAAATAAAGGGAATTGCTGTTCTTTGTATGATATTCCTTCATCTCTTTGCAAATCCCCATAGAATACCTACAGAGAGTAAGCTTGATTGGATGGGAGTTCCTATCACTCATGCTTTCCAAATTTGTGTGCCGATTTATTTGTTTATGGCAGGGTATGGCTTGCAATGCCTAGCAGCCAAGGGCGGAGTGAATTGGCAACATATTGGGAAGCGATTGCAGAAATTGTATGTTTCTTTTTGGTGGGTAGCAGTACCTTTTATCTTTTTGGGATGGATAGTGGGATATTATACATTGGATGCGAAAAACTTTTTCTATAACTTTTCTGGTTTAACAGCTTCGTATAATGGGGAGTGGTGGTTCTTCTCGCTCTATGTGGAACAACTTATTCTATTCTATTTCATCAGTAAGATTACATTAGGATGGAAAGGGTATCTGTTATTAATGGTTGGACTACTGGTTCTTACTAGAGTACAGAATAATGTATTACATTTAGATGACAGTGTTATTGTGGAGAGGCATTTAAAGATGGTGCTAATTGATTTGAATATCTTTATGCTGGGGTGTTTCTTTGCAAGATTTGATGTGTTTAGGTGGTTGTATAAGAAGTGCGCATGGCTGTTTGATAATTACGTGCTAGCTCCGTTCTTACTCATTATTCCCATTTTAGTGAGAGCTTACCTTCCGGTGATTGGAATTACGGAGTTGTTTACAGTACCAATATTTATAGTAGGTGTTGTAAATATATGCAATTTTGTGTATGGAGGTAAAATATTATTTTTCTTTGGAAAACATTCGATGAATCTGTGGTTGATTCACTCTTTCTTTATTTTCTATTATTTGAAAAATATTACATTTTTAACGGATAATCCGTTTGTAATGTTTCTCACAGTGATGGGGTGCTCATTGAGTTGTTCTATGGCTATAGAGTTCCTAAAAACAAAAATTCATTTATAATCCTATATGCTTTCTATCTTAATCAACGCCTACGCATGTTCACCGAATATGGGTAGCGAACCTGGTATGGCTTGGAATTGGTGCCTGAGCTTGGCTAAATATTGTGAGTTATATGTTATCACTGAAGGTGAATTTCGTGATAAAATAGAATCAGTACTACCTACACTACCCCAAGCAAAGAACATACACTTTTATTATAATCCAGTGTCGGAGGAGATAAGAAGGATGTGTTGGAATCAGGGAGATTGGCGCTTCTATAAGCACTATCGTATTTGGCAATATCATACATATGAGATGGCTCTTGGGATTATGAAGGCTCATCATATTGATATAATACATCAGCTTAATATGATTGGATTTCGTGAACCTGGATATCTTTGGAAGATTAAAGAGATGCCTTTTGTGTGGGGGCCTATCGGAGGATTGAAGCAATTTCCATTGGCATATCTTGAAGGAGCTGGGCTAAAAATGAAGCTATTCAATGGGTTGAAAAATATTATAAATGTGTTTCAGTTGAAATATGATAGGAGAGTAAACACAGCATTTAAAAGGGCCGATGTTTTGGTTAGCTCTATTCCAGATTCATACCGAGCTATCAAGATGTATAAAAAAATAAAATCAGTGATAATACCCGAAACAGGATGTTTTCCCTTGCCATATGTCTCTACAGAGCGGTTTGATGAGGACTCTTTTCATGTTTTGTGGGTGGGGAAATTTGATTTTCGGAAGCAGTTACTTTTGGCTTTGAGAGCTATTGCTGCAACGAAGAATAAACGTATCTTATTGGAAGTATATGGTATTGGCACAGATGAGCAGGTTTCTATAGCCAAAGCTTTAGCGGTATCGTTAGGGATTACTGATCAAGTGGTATGGCATGGAAATAAATCAAATAATGAAGTGCATGAGAGTATGCGTTCTTCTCAGATATTTCTATTTACTAGCGTAAGTGAAGATACTTCCACAGTAGTACTGGAAGCTGTTAGTAATCAGTTACCAGTAGTATGTTTTGATACTTGTGGCATGGCTGCAGTCATAAATGAGACCATTGGTCATAAAGTTGCATTGTCAAATCCTAAACAATCGGTAGCCGATTTTGCGAGAATACTGAATGAACTTGAAGCAAATAGAGGATTACTAAAGCAATTTTCATTGAATTGTCGTCAACGGCAGGAAGAATTGTCTTGGGATAGCAAGGCGAAACGAATGATGGAACTATATAAATCATGTTCTATTTCATCATCTAATTTTTAATTTCACATGATTAAGTTAAAAGAACTCTCCATCATGGAGGGTGTAAATCAATTAAAAGCATTGCCACAAGGTAAGTTGCTAATCAACACCATTAATGCACACTCGTACAACACGGCACTGAAGGACGCACTTTTTGCTGAGGCATTGATGAAGGGAGATGCACTTATCCCTGACGGAGCAAGTATTGTGAAGGTTTGCAAATGGCTGAAGATGAAAAGTCAACCACAAGAGCGTATAGCGGGATGGGATCTCTTTGCCTTTGAGATGAAACGACTTAATGAGCAAGGGGGACGATGTATGTTTATGGGTAGTTCAGAGAAAGTGTTGAAGCTGATAAAGCAACGTGCAGCAGTAGACTATCCGAACTTGGAAATAGTGACTTACTCTCCTCCCTACAAGCCTGAATTCTCACTGGAAGATAATACGGCTATTGTGGCGGCTATCAATGAGGCAAACCCAGATTTATTATGGATTGGTATGACAGCTCCCAAGCAGGAAAAATGGATTTATAGCAATTGGCTAAAATTGAATATTCATTGTCATGTGGGTACTGTAGGAGCGGTGTTTGACTTCTACGCAGGAACTACTGAACGGGCTCCATTATGGTGGCAACAACATTCGTTGGAATGGCTCTATCGACTGATAAAAGAACCTAGGCGGATGTGGCGTAGATACTTGATTGGTAATGTGCTGTTCTTATGGAATATTTGTAAAGAGAAATAGAATTATACAATGATATGAAAGGTGTTGTTTTAGCTGGTGGTAGCGGTACGCGTTTGTATCCCATAACCAAAGGTATTAGCAAACAGCTAATTCCTATTTTTGATAAACCGATGATTTATTATCCTATTTCGGTTTTGATGTTAGCGGGTATCCGTGAGATATTGATAATCTCGACTCCACATGACTTGCCGGGATTTAAACGCTTGCTGGGTGATGGTAGTGACTATGGTGTGAGGTTTGAATATGCAGAACAACCATCGCCTGATGGATTGGCACAGGCTTTTGTCATTGGTGAGGATTTTATTGGCAGTGATTCGGTTTGTTTGGTATTAGGTGATAACATCTTTCATGGTAATGGCTTTAGTACCATGTTGAAAGAGGCGGTATACATGGCAGAAAAGGAGCAAAAAGCTACCGTGTTTGGTTATTGGGTAAGTGATCCGGAACGCTATGGTGTGGCGGAGTTTGATGACGAGGGTAATTGCTTAAGCATTGAGGAAAAACCTGTACAGCCAAAATCGAATTAT
>ERZ839947.996-NODE-996-length-30713-cov-4.495303_pt1 | contig 30713 bp, 36 predicted proteins | sample MGYA00519908_ERZ839947 | MGnify/ENA primary metagenome ERZ839947 (study PRJEB31850, sample SAMEA3708857) | human gut metagenome | biome: human gut; feature: human-associated habitat; material: faeces | place: China | collected 2014 ... | reverse complement strand
ATTTAGTTTCGGGCAACAAAATAATAGAAATTTTATCATCCGGCAAAGAAATCCGTCAAAAAAACGTCTATTCCGACTTCTTCTTATACGAAATAGTGCCTGTTGCCTGATAAGTAGGCATCAAAAGTACCTCCGCAATCTGAATATGTGCAGGAGCCGACGCGGCAAAATAAACCGTTTCTGCAATGTCATCTCCCGTCAACGGACGAATCCCTTTATAAAAATTATCGGCAGCTTCCTTATCTCCCCGATAACGCACCACTGTAAAGTTTGTCTCCACCATTCCCGGTTTGACATTCGTCACTCTCAATGGAGTATCCACCAGATCAATCCGGAGTCCGTCCGAAAGAGCCTTCACGGCAGCTTTCGTTGCGCAATACACACTTCCGCCCGGATAAGCGGCATCCCCCGCAATAGATCCTATATTAATAATATGTCCGCGTCCGCGTTCCACCATACCGGGCACCACCAAACGCGTCATAGCCAACAGTCCCCTTATATTCGTATCGATCATGATATCCCATTCATCCAGGCTACCCTCGAATTCCTTATCCACACCGATCACCAGTCCGGCGTTGTTCACCAACACATCAATCGCCTTCCATTCTTCGGGCAATGATTCCAAAGAGGCGGCAGCCAATTTCCGGTCGCGCACATCAAAAGGCAATATATAAACCCGGACACCATACGCCCCTTCCAGTTCAGCTTTCAGTTCTTCCAGTTTCGATACGGTACGGGCATTCAGAATCAGATTCCATCCCTCCCTCGCAAATTTACGGGCACAACCCTCACCAATTCCGCTACTGGCGCCGGTTATAAAAACAATCTTAGCTTCCATTATGTTTTGATTTACAATATTCGAAAACAAAAGTACGCCTTAACCTTCAAAGGTTAGCTACGAAAGTCAGTTAAATAAGATTAAACCATAAAAGAAAAAAAGAATTATAAAACGAAGCACTTTTTTTCAGTTTTCACGAACAACCTTTCGATAAAAATGTTATATTTGTTGTATCATAATCATTTTAAACATTATACATTATGAAAGGATTGAATGTTTTAGCAGCTTTTCTGGGTGGTGCAGCCGTAGGTGCAGCCCTTGGTATTTTATTTGCTCCTGAAAAGGGAGAAGATACCCGTCATAAAATCGCAGAGATTCTTCGTAAAAAAGGAATCAAGCTTAATCGCAGTGAAATGGAAACTCTCGTTGACGAGATCGCTGCCGAGATGAAGGGAGAAATAGCAGAATAAGTGAGTAACCAAAGACTAAAAACAGAGCGACCATGTTTGCAGACGATAAAAGTATTGAGAATTTTCAGCAGTTGTTTTTCGAGTTCAAGAAATATCTGGAGCTTCAAAAAGAATATACCAAATTAGAATTGACGGAGAAGTTAACCATACTTTTTTCCACGTTAATTATGATATTAGTACTTATTATCCTTGGCATGGTTGCCCTGTTTTATCTGCTTTTTGCTCTTGCTTATATATTGGAGCCTTTAGTGGGCGGTCTGATGTCGAGTTTCGCCATCATAGCAGGCATCAATGTTGTTCTCATCGCCCTGGTTATTATTTTCCGCAAGCAGCTCATCATTTCTCCGATGGTGAACTTCCTCGCTAATTTATTTTTAACTGATTCAAATAAATAAATTATGAATGCGCAGACCCCGCAGAAATTTACATTAGAAGAGATTGCCGAACGTAAAAAGAAGCTTTTAAATGAGATCCATGCTCAAAAAAAAGCCATGACAGCTACTACACGCGAAATATTTGCCCCACTTGCTCCGGCAACCAACAAGGCGGATGCACTCATGCGTTCGTTCAATACCGGTATGGCTGTATTTGATGGCGTAGTGATGGGAATCAAGATTATGCGGAAGATACGGGCGTACTTTAGGAATTTGAGATAAAAAGAGCTACTCTTCCACTATCCATTTTTCTATATTTCTTGTTTGCGAACTAAAGTTCACACCCACTTTAAAAAGCTTACGATTATCCGCTTCAAAAGGAAGTGAATAATGTTTTTCATTAATCTGCTTCAAGGCTTCTTCTGCCGTGCCATTCAGTTTAAATTCCATGACATATATGAATTTGTCCGTCTGCAGAACAAGGTCAATACGCCCTTCGCTTGTATGATATTCCACTTTGGTATAAAAGCCCACCAGCTTGAAAACGATAAAAAGGACATTTTCGTAATGCAATTCCTGCTCGCGAATCACTTCATAGCCAGTGTCCGCAAAGAAACTTTGCAAACGACGGAAAAAAGAATCGTAATCACCTGCCCGCACCTCACGGACAAACTTCTGAATCTCAAAAGGAGACTCCACCTTGTTGACATTCGCATAATAAGGAAGAAGAAAACGGACAAAGCCCTCTTCTACTTCACGATTAGGAAAGCCAAGACGATACATTCCGAATTCCTCGTCATAACCTTTAATGGTAAGATATCCGCTCTGGTAAATCACCGGAATTGGGTTGGTGGATTCAGAGTCGATGCTGTTCAGCACCTGTTCGTCCGTCTCCTCATGAGCCATCCGTTCCAAATCATAGTGATGCTTCTTCAACAAGTTAACCAGATAAGTGGGCGTGCCCGTTTCAAACCAATAGCTGCCGAACTTCATCTTGTCAAACGTGTTCAACAGACTGAAAGGATTATAGATTCCGATGGTATTTTCCATAAAATGATAACCGTCATAACATTCTTTCAATTCTGCGCACACTTGCTCATAGCTCATCTTCTGCTTTTCTGCTAACTGATGCAATTCCGCTTCCAGGTTGTCATGGATTTCTTTCTCCGTTATGCCGCAAATATCTACAAAACGTTCATCCATTGAAATATCCTTCAAGTTATTCAAGTCACTGAATACGCTCACCTTACCAAATTTCGTCACCCCCGTCAGCAAAGCGAACTTGATGCAGCCGTCTTTCGTTTTCAAAGCCCCATAGAAAGGCTTCAAGGTATTCCGGAATTGCTGTTGCAGCTCCTCATTGCCAATCGACTGCAACATCGGCTTGTCATATTCATCCACCAAGATAACCACCCGCTGACCGGTCTTTTCATAAGCACGTTGGATAATACCGGCAAAACGCAGAGAAAATGAGGTCTCTGACGGACGAGTTCCATATTTACTTTCCCAATATTCCAAATTATCATTCAAAATCTTATCCAGACTCTCCGAAGTGTCATACTTCTCGATATTAAGGTCAAGGTGCAAAATAGGATGTTCCATCCAGTCTTTTTCAAGTTTCTCCACCGCCAAGCCTGCAAACAGTTCCTTCTTCCCTTGAAAATAGGCTTCCAAAGTAGAGATAAGCAGACTCTTTCCGAAACGTCGCGGACGACTCAGAAAGTAATAACTCCCGGTCTTTACCATTTGATACATCAAGGCTGTCTTATCTATATAGAAATAACCGTCTTGACGGATTTTCTCGAAGTTCTGGATACCAATAGGATATATTTTATTGCTCATACATGTACAACCTTTTAATTATGGTGCATACAAATATACTGCTTTCATTCTATAACACAAAACTAGTAGTGATTTTAATTCTATGATAGAAGAAACTTTAGAGTGAATTATATTCAGATACAAAAGATACGGGCGTATTTTAGAAATTTGAAATAAAAAATCATTTAGTCAATCGCCTGATTGGATACTTTCAAATCGTCTATGATTTGTTGTAGCACATCTTTTAACTTCGGTAAATCATGTTTTATCACGTCATAAACAATTTCAGCATCTAAATCAAAATAATGATGTGCAATTATATCCCTCATTCCCATTACACCTTTCCAATCCATCTCTGGATAGAGAGATAATAACTTTTTATCTGTTAATTTATCAACACCTTTCACTCCTTCACCGATAGCTATTAATAACATACAAGTACTCTCTAGTCTTTCCATTCCGGACGGAGTCAATAAATAAAAAGAAGGGGAAGTAATAGTTTCCGAGTTCGCTAATATCCTTTCCACCGTTTGGGAAATTTTCTTTAGCAATGATTCTATTATCTGACTTTTACACATAAATTCCATCTTTATTGATACACCCTCTCAATAATTCATCCATATTATTTCGCAACCGAACCACATCAACTGGACATTTCAATAGTTTTTCCAATTCTTCTTTAATATGAACTAAAGTAAAGATAGAAGGTCTATCAATTTCAACACAAATATCGACATCACTACCTTCATGTTGTTCACCACGAGCAACGGAACCAAATATCCCCATGCGAGAAATACCATATTTAGCAGCATTCTTTCGCATATACTCACGAAGCAAGGATAAATATTCTACAGTAGTCAACATAATAAATTGCTTTTTATCTATACCACAAAGAAATGCATTTTCTTTCAAAAATACAATAGATAATCAATAAAAAACATCCTGATTCTTTTTAATACATAAAACTAGAAATCTGAATATTATCTTTAATCAATAAGCATGCTATTAAAAAACAATATATCAACGATCTTCACAGACAGTTGATATATTTAGAATACATATCAGCATTTTGCTAATATGAGGGGACAGATCAGGAATATACCGCTGTATTTTTTCCCAACCTGCAGAATGTAGGGGATTCATGTGTGTAGCATGAAGTTAGGGACCTACATATTTCGTGTTAATACTCAATTTAGAGCATATCTTTTTTATAAGGCGCCAGAATGGATACCTCACAAAAAAATTGTTATTAAATTCGATAGTTTTTTAGCTATTGCCATACGGCCAAGTCCATATTTTGCGGTGCCAGACTCAAAAAATCTCTGCAACCGTTAAATATTCCGGTAAAAAATTTGCCAAGATAATCCCATGTGGACCTACCTTACAGCTTCACCGTGCTGATTATACTATGATATACGGCAGCAATCTCCGCTCCCTAGTCGCTGCCGAAGTGCAGGGAGTTCTTTCGTTTGGTCGTAAAGGGACGCACCACACGTTCCGCCAGATTGTTCGAGATCAGATAACGCCCGTCCTTGATATAAGTGAAGGCTTCCTTCCAAAACTTGTGAAAATAATTCAGGGCCTCACACATATAACAACTCTTCTGTTCCTCCTCGCTTTTCAACTCCAGCAAAAGGTTCGCACGTAGATTTATCATCACTTCTAGGGTCGACACCCCCTGCCATCATCGGGTACGTTCCACGTCAGTGATCATTTCCCTGTCATACTCCCTTTCAAAATGGAAGAGACCGTTTATTTTGTCAAGGAATACATCAGCCCTCTTGTTGATACCCTCCATACGAGCCTTCACAAACTTCGCTCTCACATACGCCAGACAGACATGATGGTCGGTATTCTTATACCTAGCAGTTTTCAGCTCGTTACCGATAAAGACATAGGCATTATAACCGTCCGACATGAGAGACTTCAGCCCAGCATCACCCAGAAAGTTTGTCAGCACGTCACGACCACGGGAACCATCCTCGTAGAAGAAGATCACCACACGTTCCGCCTTGTTGACAAGGACCCACATGTAGTATTTCTTGTAATGGTCATATTTACGGACCTTGCACCACGTCTCGTCACAATTGACCACGGCATCCTTTTCCAAAGCGATCCTCTTCAGTTCCACCACCATACGGTCAAGGTAGCTCTTGCCTTTCTTCAGCCAGTTACGCAAAATGCTCTCAGATACGGTCATCCCCATATCACCAAGCCATCGGTGCAGCAGGCCGAAGGTCACGTTCTTCACGTATACCTCGTAGGCGATGGCCTGAAGGAACCCGGGAGGTATCTTGGTGCCATCAAACTGAGTCACCACTTGAGGATGTCCTTCCCTGGGGAAATCCCCCCAACCCGACTTGCGGCCCTCCTCAATATACTGCACCATCTCGAACTGTTCCTCCACAAGACAGATATCCAGACGGAAGGTCTTTACCATCTTGCGATCAAAGATACGACCGGGAATCTTGGAGAGATCAGACAAGTGCCTGACAGGGGGCCGTTCACACCCATGATACGATAGGTTTCAGGGCGGTGGGAGAGATCCCTCTGATTCGGAGAGGAGGGACGGGATTCCTCAGGAGCCGACTCTGGTACGGAACGGGTATCCAATGATTCCTCTGTGCCATCAAAACCGTCCTTCTCCTTTTCACGGTCAACCGGATCATCATCATCCGGACCGGAATCATCCTTTTTTATAGACTGTCTCTTCGAACCGAAACGGTTCTTATTGGCGAATTTGAGTTGTTCCTTCAACTTTATATTCTCCCGTTCAAGGGATTTACGAGAGTTGCGTTCTTTCTCAAGAAGGGATTGCAACTCATTCAATTTTTCCAGCATCCGGCTAGATCGGAACAACTCTTTTGTCAAATCCTCCAGCACTAGTTTCATCGCGCGGTTATCCAGTTCCGCATTCTCCAGACGTTCGATCAGGGATTCCACATAGCGGTTCTTCATTTCATCAGACATATCTTCACAACGGTTAAGAGCACGACGCGACAAAAGCTCGCGTTTCTGAATTATTAACTGTTGTAATACGTCTATATACATATCCCACTTTTTGCGATATAAATATACAAAAAAAGACTTGCTCTTACCATATAAATACAGAACATAATTATCTTATTTTTAACGATTTAATTACAAGATTCTCCAACAGGAGGATAACGTCCTCCAAGCTATCCGGTAGGCGACCTCCCTACCTTCGTCATCTTTAATTATTCGCGTAAACTGATAACCAGCAACAAACTTTTTCTCGAAAAGACTATAGGAACGGTTATCATAAGCGAACAGACGAACGATACGACGGTCTTTCGACATGACGATATAAATGTCACCGGCGGAAGGTTCATGGTGCAACTGTTCACGAATGACGGACAGCACATCCCGGATTCCCGAGGTTGGAAGGACTGTACCCCACTGAAGGAGAAGAAGGTACAAATTCCGGTGGGGGACACGAAAGAACACCATCCACCTGAACTTCCACTATTTTTCTGCGGGTATCCTTGTACCATTTATGAAAAATGTTGTAAGGAACGTTGTTCTTTGAACAGAATAACTAAAGAGAAATACCATGAGGGATCGCCTCTGTTTGATACTGAAAATAAAATCTTTCAATATCTTCACGACTATACATAATTGTTGGATGTTGATCTCCAGCAAAGATATAGATACCATTTTTGAGCCCTAATTTGAGGGCTTACCTAAATCTTCACTGTTATACATGTTTTTTTATTGGGGGTCGCAGCGAAGGTAGAACTTTTATTCTATAGCCTTTTTTGAGTGCTTACAGAATATCTATGTCCGGGAATAGGGTCGATAACAATTTCTTCGGTCACGGTCACTGTCGCCACGTTTTTTTAAGTTCCTTCTTCGCCTCTTTGAGTTTGGCCTTACTGGACTCTTTTTGAGACTTAAGTTTGGCATTCTCTTTACGAAGACGTTTAACCTCCTCTTCTAAGGTCTCTTTATTGGGTTTTGAATCTAACTTTTTCATTGTTTTTAGCTATTTAATCTCCTGGCTAAGTTGCTAAAAATCAACAAGACACACAAAGCTTCAAAGAACTATTTCGCTTAACAAAGTATTAAATATCAAAACCTTATATCAATAACAAGGACGTTTGATATTACATTTTTAGGAACGCAGAACTGGACACCCTATTAAACAATCATCTCCTTTACAGCCTCAATCAATGCGGTTCTATGGCTCAACCATGGTTTGTACTTATGTGTTTTTGCCAGTTCAATACTTGCCTCTAAAGCATTCATATCCTCTAGCATAATCACATCGTATTTCTCCTTCATCAAGTTAGCAATCTCCATCTGGTGGTCGTCCACATGCTCACCATACTTACAACGTCTTGGCACCACCACCAAAGGCTTTTTCAGTTGCATGCAAGTGATGATGCTGTTCACTCCAGAATGAGTAATCACTACCTCAGCCTCCTTCAATAGGCAATTGAACTCATCGGCTGGAATCATCTCCATATGCAGAAACTTTGGCTCCATTGGATACACAGTTGATTGCATCACAATCTCGTCCTTCGAATACTTACCTTCGTCCACTAGTTGATTCAAGGCCTTAATAAGTCGACCAAACGGAAACTTTTGCGTGCCCAAAGGCACGAACAATTTTACTTTCATATTCAATCATTAATTTCAATGAGTCAAAGGACTACAGCCGACTCTGCTCGTTAATACACTGTTCCTGCATATTTTGCATTAGGGTATACTTTCTGCATCTCAGGCCACTGCACGAAAAACACGTCTGCAAACGGATACACCATCTTGCCTGTCACAGACTGGCTAGTCAACTTGGCAAATGACTCCACATAAATAACTTTCCTTGCGAACATCTTCGCTATTTTGCATGTAGGGTATGAAGCGCCTGCCCCCGTTGTAATCACGGTAGTAGGACGTTCCCACAGGAAGTAAAGTGCAGATAATAGGATATTCCACGCAAAAATAAAGATAAATGCTTCGCCCCTACGTTGCTGTTGTTTTAGGTAGTAGTGCTTATGCTTAGCCATCAATCCCTTCGAAGCAACATTCTTTTCCGTCACAAAATAATAGTCCTTACCCTCTACAACTGGAAGCAGTTGCATCAGTTCCATGATATGACCGCCACATGAGGCCACCATGCAAACTTTTGTTTTTTTCATCGGAATGTTATTATTTATATAAAGTCTAACGAATATCTAACTTCAGCACCTGTTCAATCACAGGCGCCATATCAAAATACTTATACTGCCCGAGACGACCACCGAAGATTACGTTCACTTCTTTTTCAGCCATTTTGCGATATAGTTCTGCAAGGACATTGTTACGGTCATCGTTCACAGGGTAGTATGGTTCCATTCCATCCTTATACTCCGTAGAATACTCTTCACTAACAACAGTCTTTGAGCAATCATATACCTCCTGACCAAACATCTCGAAGTGCTTGTGTTCAATCACGCGAGTATAAGGTTCATTATGACTGGTATAGTTCACCACAGCATTACCTTGGTAGTTGGCACAATTTTCAACGCGTGTTTTGAAATAAACAGTACGCCAATCTAGCTTACCTAACTTATAACCAAAGTATTCGTCCACAGCACCCGTATAAACTAGTTTTTCGGCATACTTTTCCCAATCCTTATACTTTGAATTGAAAAAATCGACTCCAGTCTTGCATTCAACACCTTCGAGCAAACCTTCAATCAACTTATTATAACCGCCCACAGGAATACCCTGAAATTTATCGTTAAAATAATTATTGTCGAAGATCATGCGAACCGGTAGTCGTTTGATAATAAACGCTGGCAATTCCTTGCAATCTCGCCCCCACTGCTTTTCTGTATACTCCTTGATAAGCTTGTAGAAGATGTCTTTACCTACGAGGCAAAGAGCCTGCTCCTCCAAGTTCTGAGGTATACGCCCACCCAAAGCAACCAAAGCCTCTGCTCTCTGCTCATCAATTTTAACCTGAGCCTCGGCTGGTGTAAGCACTTCTGGCCACATGCGGTTAAAAGTATTCATATTGAACGGCAGATTGTATAGTTCACCCTTGTAGTTTGCCACAGGGCAGTTTGTGTAGCGGTTGAACTCCACTATAGAGTTCACGAAATCCCATACTTTCTTGTTTGAGGTATGAAAGATGTGCGCACCATATTTGTGTACATTGATGCCTTCTGTTTGTTCGCAGTAAATGTTACCACCTAACTGTGGTCTCTTGTCAATAACTAAGCATTTTTTGCCTATCCGTTTTGCTCGATAGGCAAATGTGGCTCCGTAAAGGCCGGAACCTACTATTAGATAATCGTATTTTATCATCGGTTAAGAGTTTACAATATGTGAAACAACAGATTTTAAATATGAAGGGAAATAATAAACTAAGTCCATGTGATTAGTATATACACCTACATCCTCATGCACATTCACACCAGCATTTTTCAAATCAGCAAGCAGATCCTCAATATGTTCTTTATAGGTGTGCTCATTTTTTGAATAGTGGATATAGAGATTTTTAGGAATTAAAGAAGACCCAGCAATTTTACGGCGTAATCTGTTATTTAGTTTTTCCTTAGCTTCATCAGATTCATCACCTTCAAGAATTGCACACAGGTTATCAAACTTCTTTTCACAAGTTAAATAATCAGCCAAGAAATATTGGGGAGCAGCAATACACACCTCCACATTCTCAAAATCAAGCGCAAAGTTTATGGATGCATAGCCTCCCTTACTTGAACCAAAAAAAATAAGTTTCTCTGGATGATACTCATTTATACCCTGTTGAATTAGCGCCCTTACATTTTCTTCTACCCCCTCTTTAATTAGATAGTTACCTAGATCTTTTTTGCCACCTATATCATCAAGAAGATATAATTTGTGAATATTAACGTCTGACAATGTTCTCACATAATTATACTTGGCTCCCACGCCAGCAAATGCAGGGAAGCAAACAGCCAACACGTTCGCTCCATTACTATTTTTTTTGCGTGGAAATAACATATACTTAACTCTATTTTCGCCTTGTCCAAAGGATCTTTCTTTAAGTTTTGTATATATGATTGTGTAGAGTCTATTTGTGGCTCTACTCCAAATTTTTTTTGTTGAAAAATTCATTGATTATCCTTTCTAGTAAATATTGGATTTTGTCGATCTTGAAGGACCTTTTTATATTGTAATATCTTTTTCGCACCTATTAAAAAGTTACTTTTATTTCTAACACATTCCATAAGTATATGTCCAAGATATCCCCATCCGAACTGCTTTGCTTTTGCAACGAAATATAATACTGATACTTGATACTTCCCTAATCCATGTTTTCGTAAATAATTATTCGTTTTTAGCGTAGCTTGAAATTTAGCCTCATGTCGATCTATGCTCAATGTTGTGGTAATAGTTCCTGATGATACCGTACACACATAAAGTTCTCTCGAATCTATTTCAACTGAAGAAGCTTCTACACCAGATCTCAATGCAAACCACATATCATTACCAGCAGTACGTTCTTCAAAACGGATATTATTCTCTTCAATAAATTTTCTTCTGTACATCTTCCCCCAAGGTACCAAATAAGAGCATCTCACAAAGTTATCATCCCCTGAATACTTATACTTAGCAATTAAATTTTTAATATGAGAATCTCTATGCGCCCTATCTCCTGTCTCACTAACTACGCTTCTAACATTAAAAAAAATAACATCTGCTTTGCTCAATACATGCGTTTCAACTAAATTTGCCATTTCAGAAGTAAAATAGTCATCAGAATCAGCAAAAATCAGCCATTCCCCTATAGCATATTTCAGTCCTGTATTTCGTGCACCACCAGCTGTACAACCTTCGTTCTTATAAAAATCAAAGGAAACAACGGATTTAAGTCTCTCTACATGACTATACTCTTCTTCTCGACTATTGTCATCCACCACTATTATTTGTGCTTTAAGACTCTCTGGTATTGTAAGAAGTAGTCTTTTGAGAAGTTTTGAGGAGTTATGGTGTGGAATTATTATAGTATATTTCATCTTTATATCCAATTAGCTCTGTTCATTTTTACCCAGAGTGAAGGGAAAAAGCATCTGGTATAAGTAGTAATAACATGGAAAACAGCTTTACAAATGCCGCAATGCCTCTGATAAAAATGAAAAACTTCCTTTGGTGGATAACCAGTAGCTTTATGCAATGCTCTCCATCGAACAGGTAAGCTTACCTCAGAATCACACCATTTCATAATCCTTTCATGTCTATCGCATTCACCTACAGCAGATCCTAACTGATAAATTTTGAGACCTTCTTTTCTTGACCTCATTCCATAGTCTAAATCTCCCATACTATGATGAAAATAAGGATCATTAGTTCCTAAAATTTTATAGACAGACGAAGGGATGAGAACAATATTACCATTAAATGTATCGCACTCTTGTACACCTTCATTGAGTGGAACCAAAACCATCCCTTTTCTTCCTCCGTAAGTATGAACGCCTTTACCGTGTGTATCAATTGTTGGACCAACAATTATTGCTTTGTCATCTTTATCTTTGGACACGTTTAATAGCTCCTTTATCATGGTAGGATAAGTAAACGTATCATCATTAAGCCAAAGGTAATATTCGAATTCTCTAGCTTTAGATGCAGCATTCCATGCCGTCCACATACCTCGATTCCAAAATAAAGTACCATTTCCTTGGATAATATGAACATTAGGGAACTCCTTATGAATAGCTTCTGCAGTGCCATCCGTACATCCATCATCTGTAAGAAACACCTCAAAATTTGTATTATCTGGTAAAGTTTGCTTGTATAAATCTGACAAGCATCTCAACGTTTGCTTTTTTCTATTATAAACTGTTAATAGAATTGCAATATGTATTGAACTCATATATTAAAGATAAGTTGTTAATGGTAAGAAATTTTCTCTTTTATGATTTTAGCAGGAACTCCACCAACTAGAGTATGAGGAGGTACGTTCTTAGTTACTACGGCTCCTGCAGCAACAATTGCACCCTCACCAATAGTTACACCTTTAAGAATTGTTGCTCTTGTTCCTATCCAAACATTATCGTGAATCACAATAGGGGCTGTTTTTTTATAACTAGGTCTTATGATTTCATGGTTATCTGAATCGCGTATAATAACTTCCTGTGCTATCTTGACCGACTTTCCTATAGTTATGGATTGAAAACACTCTATTGTACAATTGTAATGCATATAGGCTTCTTCAACTTTCAGAGTAGCCCCTTTTCCGACATATACTCGTCCGCCACTATATACATTAAACCGCCAACCACAATTTCCCCCCCCACAATTAGAGAACCTGCTGTTAGATTATGCCGCACTTCACGTTCAGTCCAGCCATAGTTGAAACGCAAAAGTTTTTTGACGTATATCTTACTGCCATACTGTATATCAACATAACATGGGCGGGCTATTATCATTTTCTTTAGTAGATAACTAATTTTAAGTTTCCAAAATAGTCTAGCGATTTCCAATATGAAATTAAACCTCTTACTCATTCCTCGTTTAAATTTTTATCAATTTTATCCCTTTATTAAAAACCCATGCACCAACATATGAAACAAAAAGACTTAAACCCAACATTAACCATAGCGGAATTATGTCCTTCAGCAAATATGCTACAATAGAGAACGTTAAACAATGCACCAGATACCATTCGTAACCGATGTTGCTCGTATACTCAAAGAATCTACATACCCAATTCAAGGCTTTTATACTATTTGCAGCTTTGTACACAATCAAAAGCAAAGATGTGTAGCCTATCAATGAAAGAATATCATAGTAGAGTTTTAGAGCACCACCTATCCTGCCCATCACTCCAGCCCCATGCCAACCACAGTAGCAGCTATCAGCCACAACCACTTGATATTTTCAATCTGGAAGTATTTTATATACAATGCATGTTCAACTTACGTAACGACCCAACTATAAAAGGCCAAGCTATGTAATATTACAGAATAGTACTTATAAACCAGAATGGATAATTTAGGCTAATATCTAGTTCCTTGTCGAACATCTTATAGAGGAAAACATGTGCAGACAGCTCCTTCCATGGCATAATACCGCTTGTAACAAATTCCCACAATGCATAGAATATTATAAGTTCACATAAGGCATATAAACCTTGCAGAATCTCTTCCTTAGGAAATTCCTATAGCTCAATGCATTCTTCTGATATGATTAATACAAACCAAATCCACTTACCAATAGAAACACATGTACTCCTGCGCCACCAAAAGATGCTGCCGCATCTATAATTTTAGGCAAACCATTTCCAATAATTGAATGAGCCATAACAATAGTGAAAATTGAAAAACCTCTTAAATAATCAATTATGTATAGTCTTTTCATATTTGCTGAAGTTCAAGCACCACCCCATTGAACATAATACTCTAACTCTTTTAGCAACTAGATCAGAAATTCCTGGAACGCTTACCTCTGGTTTTACCCATAGGTTTCCGCACGAAAACCTAATACCCACACGCATATTCTTAACATTATCCCGATACTCTGGAATGTTGCCAAAAGATGCGCACAGCTCCAACCGCTGTTTCATCGAACTTTCACGTTTTTCACCTTTACGTATGGATAAAAAGGTACCACCACACATCCAGATAGCAATAGAAGCACCTATATTATAATTAATTTGAAAGTCAAGCGCAGAATCGTAATTAGGATTTAATTAAACATCCCAACCTAAGCGATTCCATGTGTGTTCCTTTCGCAAGAATACCATACATATGCCAATTCCTAGCATATTCTGTACCGACGTACTAATTATAGCCCATTCTCTTTTTTGGAAGATAAATCCGCCAAATAGACGTCCAGACTACTCCTGCATTTTTACGTTTAATATACTTTGTTCATATCCAACCAAAATGCTACACTAGTCTTTCGAACCAAGTGAATGCATATAATTGGCGTGAACATATTGATTGTCAAGAACCCCGGCCTCTATAGATTGAGCTAGTGCCGTCAATCCTAGTATACTACAAACGATTAGGCTTATTATCCGTTTCATAGTTGATCCTTCAGTCTATTTGTTAGCACTACATATCCATAATCATTCAAATACAAACCACCGCTAGTATAACCAGACTTTATCAACCCATCCTCTCCCGTAAGATCTTCATTGCATTTTATAACCTTTACATTAGGGTGCTTTTCCATTCTAACTGCTATATTACTATTGAAGATCTGATAATCTCATTTGTGTTCACATCACTCGTTGGCATCACTTCTAATAGCAATGTCCTCCAACCACCAAGGCAAGTTACAATTGACTCGTAATTTTCGAGATAATCATAGTCTATAGAAATTGTATTGATATCATTTATACCAATCTCTATCACAACTATCCCATTCTCGTCTTCAATACTCATGAAACTGAGTTCCTTTAATCTCAATCTCACATTCCATCATGTCCTAAATTTCGTGTTATTCTGTTTGGAAATAATACTTCTACATCCCAATTAGCAATCTAAGAGTCTCCAACGAAATAAATGGTGCTATCAGCTTCATCGTAATTTTGACATGAAGATAAAAGTTGAATACACGCAAACAATTTTAATACTTTTATGAATATATTCGATATCACTTTATTAGGTTTTCATATTGTTGAACATAAATCTTGGCAATTTCTGCCCATGTATGCACCTTAAAAGGTGTATGGTCCATCTTACAACTGATGGAATAGAAATTCTTTAATTGTAGTACGGCCTTTTGTTCATCTTGTTGGTCGCAAAAATGAATATCAACTGGTTCTTCATAGCCCCATGCCCATGGAAGATTACTAAGTAATAATGGCATTTTATAGGCTGCAGCTTCATACACTGCTATGCAACCACTTTCTCCCAATGATAACAATACATAACCAACAGCATTTGCCTCTATACAGTCACGCCATTCCTTGCTAACATACCCAGGATAGAACACATATTTGTTGTCGACTTCTTTCTCGAAAGCCTTAAAGTATGGATCATTAATGTCACGGCTGCCCATGAACACTACTGGAACTTGCGCCTTTTTGACATATTGAGCCAGTTTGACTGTCTGTTTGCGAGTTGAGATATTAGCTACAGAAATCAGATATTTCTCTGGAAAGTTCATATCATTTATGTCAAGATTGCCAGAGATATCCATTTCTGCAGGATCATATGCATGGGGGATGAGCACTACCTTCGCAGGGTCTATATGCTTAGGAAAATAACGCATTGCATTGTCTCTATCGTATTGGTGCATGAACTGGATCTTATCCATTAACGGTAATTGATGCCAATAGGTTCCAGACTTTGATAAACTTGGTAAGATTTCGAACAAACGATTCTTAAGCATCTGTTTACGTTTCTCCAACTCTGACTTGTTGCTCTCATAGTCAAATATCATGCTGTAAAATGTCTTCATGCCTTTCCTCTTCACTTGTCGTACTATTTCTGGGTTGTATCCCAAAAAATGCATTATGTCTGCATCCTCCTGACTTTTATCCCACCAACGTGCAAATTGTATATCAACACCGAGTTTCGCTATTTCCTGCTGCAATTTAAGTGCATGTATAGTCTTCCCCCCTGGGGTTAGATAAGCATTTGTCTGATCATATAATAAAACTTTCATTGAATTTCTAATATTAATGTTGCGAATAAAAAATTTGTCTATAGTAACCTTATAAAGCAATCATTTCTTTATTACTGTTCATGTATGAGATGTGCATTTTAATTACATCATTTGTATTTCAATATTTTTAGGTCTTCAATTCTATTTGGAAAAAGAAGCCTCCTTACAACATCACACTTATGAATTAATTTAGCCAAAAAGTAAGACACCACAACTGTTAATACATATACAACTAATTGACAATACCAATTATGTGGCATTATAATATCCAGAATACAATAAACATAAATATGAATTAGATAAATTTCAAGTGATAATCTCCCTATGGCTTGAAACCACCCAAATCTTTTAAACAACTTAGAACTTTGCCAAACGAAGAAAAATCCTGTTAATGTAACAAAAACATCTGTGTAATGCACGCCTCCGATGAAAAACAAATATGACGAAATACCAAATATAACAAGACAAATACAACTACAATATTTAATGTGCTTATTTAGCCAAAAAGCGAAACATCCGAGAGTGTAAAAATATAATGTTTGTGAAAGATACAGAGGGAAATTAAGATTTAGTATGGCGCGATTATCAGCTCCTATTAGTGATATTATGCTGCCAACCAAGAGAAATACTATATTAACATACTTATTTTCACTACCTATATATCGTATTATTGAAAACACATAAAAGGCCATTAAAAACCATACAAACTGAAATCCGACTGCATTATCTGCAGTCACACCGCCAATATGAAAATATCCTTTCATCAACTCTATAAAACCTGAATAATGAATTTTGTGCGTAATTAAAGAAACAAGCAAACAAGTTACATAAAAAAAGGTATAGGGTACAAGACACCTAGTTGATAAATTTTTAAGATATGTTTTAAATTGTTTTTTTTGAGAATCATAAAAAATGGGAAGAATAAAGAAAACAACAACATGGAATTGGTATAACCACCAAAGAAACGGTGTATTAAGGGGTGTCAAATAATGGTTGTGCCCCCAAATTACTAATAAAAGAGCTGTTGCCTTAATGGCAATAGAGTCTTCTCTTGAAATATATGGTGAAGTATTATTAGACATATTTAATTATTTAAACGTTGAATAAATCCAGATTTTCATCTCATCATTACTCATTTTTAAAAACTTCGGGCTAATACACATTGCTGCCATAAGCCATAATGTGATAGTATTCCATCCGAATGTCTGCATTTCTTCGATAAATGAAAACATAAATCGAAATGCTAAAATAATACCAATGCATTGAACATATTTATTACGACCTCTGAACACACCATACCAAGATGGCGCTAATATCATCAAAGAGTACAATAATAAACCTATTAAACCCATCCATGTGAAGGGATTTAATATTCCCACTTCGCATGAAATTCTCTCCATTCTTCCTGTTCTCTCAAATATTATTTGATAAGCTTCAACTCCAAATAATTGATCAACCTCATAGCCTCGTACGAAAGTACGGCCGGTTAGCCATGAATCGTTTTTTAGGGATGTTGCTAACACACCTTCGTATATAAAGGTTCTTGTGTCTTCGTTTGCTTTTTGAATAACAGTTCCTGTTTTATCTTGAGCCTCTGCAAAATTTATATTTAAATTCTCATTATTAGACAATGCTTTAAATGGATTATAAATACCTACAGTTCCTAATAGCAACAAAACAATTGGCAATATCGCAAAAAAAGACCAAGAAAATCTTTTCAAGTTCCTAAAAATCTGCTTGACAATAAATAGATAAGATAATAATACTACTATAGCGAATCGCAAAACATTGCTTCTTGCGGATAATCCACCATATATAACCATTGCTAGTATAATCCAAACATACCGTCTGTATTTCTTTGGCAACTCTTTATAGAATAATATAAGGAAGTATGCAGGAGCGAGTAAATGAGCATAACCTTCTTTAACAAAGAATAACAACAACATAATAATAGACGGAACTATCCATTTTTTCGACCAGAATGATAATAATTGTGAGAACTTGTCTGGATTGGAAAAATACCAAATAATCATAGGCATTAGCATCAATAATGTGCCATTCACCAGTGATCGTGTATCATCTGTCCAAAATTCAATAGCCCAAAAGCCTCTTATAAATGTAAATATTACGTATAGTAAATATAAGTTCATTATCTTTTTGTAGTCTGGAATTATATTAGCTTCCTTTCTATTTTTATATATAAGATAATAAAAATAAAGAGTGATAGCTAATGATGCTGTTAGACTAATATACTGTATCGTACAAGTCTGACGCTCACCAATAAAAGCTACAATCGGCAACAAGAATGGTATACTCTTTAGGTATTTATTCATATACGACCTATTTATCTATAAAACCTCTTTTCCAAAGGATATTTTCTTTAACAGTTCTCATTGGGGTTCCTACGACCAAGGTATTAGCTATTATATTTTTATTTACTATCGTATCCATGCCTACTATTGCACCATCTCCAATAGTAGCCCCTTTTAGTACGGAACTACCTTTACCAAGCCATACATGTGAACCGATTTTTACTGGTTTTGAAGGGTTAAGCAAATTATCCTTCATGTCATAAATGCCATGAGAATCTGTCGACCAAATATTTACATTCTCTGACAACATACAATCATCGCCAATAGTAATATAATTACCTTGCCCCATACATGCCATATATAGACTTCCCGATGTTACATCTTTGCCAATAGCAATAGAGCAATTGTTTCCACGAATGGTTATTATTGTGTTAGTTAGATAACATCCTTCTTCTATTGTCAGATTATTATTATTACCTATGATTACAAGTTCTCCTCTTCGCCAAAGGCCACTGATAGAAGCCTTGTTGTCATGTCCATCGATATGAATATTCAAGCGTGACACGTAAGCTTTTATAAGTTTTAAAGTATTTGTAGTTGCAATTCTACTTTTACATAACAGAAAAATAGATTTTTCTGTTTTTATGTTTCTTACAAATAGTAGAATGATGGATGTGAGTAATTTCTTAATTATATTCTTCATTACAAAAGCTTTTTACCAATAACAAGCACCTTCAACCTTATCTGCATTTTTAGACTTAAACAGATCGCCAGGACGCACCCATGAATCATTCATAAGATTTGAATAACTGCCATAGGGTATACCCCATTCCTTTACGCCATAGTTTGGATCTTCCCAACGAGCACCCCTTATGCCAAATAGCAGCTGTAAAGCTCCACCTATATGAAAAGCCTTTTTGCCTTGACGTTTGACATGGGCTGCAAGTGGAAAACCATATGCGCCACAGCCAATGATACATATGTCATAATCGTGCTCATCAATCTGACCTTCCATCCATTTAAGCGCTTCAAACCAATCTTTATAGGAGTCATCTCCACCTAAAGACTGAACAGCTTTTACGGTTTCGAGATGAAACTCTGGAAGCATACCATTAGGGAAAATATCATTTCGATGTTTATATTGCTCTTCGATTAATTCTGCAAAAGGATGAACAACAAGAACTTTCTTCCTCGCAAGGGAGAGAGTCCACGGATGATCAGACCAAAATGGCTCAAGGAGACGAAGGTGTACACGATCAACACCTTGCAAAATATCTTCGAATAAAGATTCATGTTGATCCCAACAGCCAAGCACATCCAACTGTTTGGTGTCTTCGAGCATCATTTCGCTGAAACGTGTAAGATTTTCTGGCGTGGCTGGGAAAAAACCACTCCATTGACACATGTTTTTTATAACAATGTCAGTCCACCACCATTCAGGCAACTTACCTGTTATAAATTTTAAGAAGTTACTTTTGTTTTTAATACCCAAATAGTTAGTAACACATAGAAGCTCAGTCGCTCCATATCTTGCTATCATACATGGATTGTCTGATTCCAATGCCTTTTTAATTATTAGATTGGCCTCATCTGCATTCTCTATGCTGGCAAGTTCATGGCTAAATTGTTTTCCTTGAACTGCCAATATAGCCTTACGCAAACCACGAATAAGTTTATATATAGTACAATTCATTTTATCTCATGTATTTTTTGTGTCCTCCAAATCTACTCCTCATACCATTGAAAAATGCTTTATTATAGAGAACTACCCAATCAAGGCGAAAGTTTGTAAAAAGGAACAACCAATTATATAAACAAAACTCTTTGATAATCTGTATGTAATTACCTGCAAGTTTATAATTATGAATGGCATTACAACAGCGACAATACATTTTCCATTTGTTATCTACAAATACGACTTTTTTCATTCCAAAGAAAAAGGGCTTACTATGTGAAGCTCTATTTTTTGGGTGAAAATGCATAGCTTTGCAAATAACTGTAGGAGCAAATCCTTTTTGGCGCGCACGAAGATCGTAATTTACTTCATCTCCCCAAATAAACATGTCTCTTTCAGGATATCCGACTTCTTCAAGAAATCTTTTACTATACAAGATACCATTAAATGGATTTGCTATACCAGTAATAACCTCTCCATCAACACTCCTTTTGGAAACGAAAGTTTCTATTGGCTCTCCATCACCAAATGCCATTGATGTCTTATTTTCAATATCGACAACCAATGGTGAAAGGTATTCACCCATTGTGAGATGATCCAATAGCTCTTTTAAACAATTTGGATGTGGTTCCCCATCATCATCCATCACCCAATAGTAATCATAAACGCCCTCATTATGTACACGTTTCAATCCTTCATGAAATCCCATGGAACCACCACCGTTTACTGGTAGCTGTACGTATATCAATGATATGCCATTATATTCATTGTTGCCATTGACTATCCCTTTTTCGTGTAAAAGAACATATGTTCCATCAGTTGAATTGTTATCAATGATGTATATAGCATCAGGTTTTTTACACTGTGCATATATAGCATCAATACAATGAAGAAGTAAATTCTTCCTATTATAAGTGACTATTATTGCTACTACTTTCATACTATATAAAATCTATTGAACAGTTTACTAATTATATAAATCCAAGTTCCAGAAGCAAACCGATAGCGAATTTTGTCCTTGAAATGAACACGATTAAAGGAGTCGAAATCAAGTTTCATCTCCTTCATCCGTTTAGCACATTTTTCAGAAAGTCGCTTTGCTTCAACACAGATTCCTTGACGGAAAGCAGCTGTTATACCTTTACCAAGATTGTAGATATACTCTTGACGTTGATAGTCCTGGATTCTTGAATCTGTCAATGTAGAATTGGTTTCCAATAATTTGTCTGCCATATATTCATATTCACTGGGTTTTCGCTTAATGAAGGAAACACTATTACCAAACGACATACGATAATTGTAGAAAGAATAAGGTACTATCTTTACTTCTCGTACAAAACTACAAAATTGGTTGGTAAAAACTTCGTCTTCTTTTACGTGGAGTCTAGTATCAAAACGCAGATGATGATGCTCAATAATTTCTCTACTGAACAATTTATTACATGTGAATCCATAAATGAAATCACCCATGCGGTTATCCATAGTATGATAGAGTATATCATAATATTCCTTTATATTCGTACTATGACGATATCCGTGGATGCATGTCTTGAAGTCACCTTCACCAAATTGTTGCCTGAATCCATAGTATATCAGAGGACAATTATCAGAACTCTGCTCATAAAGTTTTTCTAAGGTGTTCGGCTCAATCCAATCGTCGCTGTCGATAAACATTACATACTTACCTGATGCGTGGTCTAAAGCATTATTACGAGCACTGCTTGGACCCCCATTATCTTGGTCAATAACCATGATGTTGGAAAACTTAGCAGCATAGTCCTGACAGATTGCAAGTGAGTCGTCTGGCGACCCATCATTAACAAGAATCAGCTCGAAATCATTAAATCCTTGACTAACTATGCTATTTAGACATTTGGGGAGGTAGTCCTCCACCTTATAAACAGGAATGATTATGCTGAAATATGGAATTTTCATGCTATTATTCTGTAAATTTGATAAGCAATATTCACTGAAAAGATTCTTGATAGAATAGCTGCAGCATATCTTATTCTACCGACTTTAGTTCTGCAGATAAATATGAATGGTAGCTGCCGAAGATATTGATGGATGTGAGAGATGATGTTTTTTTTTTCAGGCATTGACCTATCTGATTGTACTATCTCGTTTAGCAAAATAATAGCTAGGAATAAGATAAGTTCATTCATCATTGAGGATGCATGTGGGGAGCGATTGGCGACGTCTTTCACTGTATCAGAATAAATATCCAAAAATTGAACCATGTTATTATGACGTTTGAGTGAATTTGTTAATCCTACGCCAGTGTAACGATAGTCATAGAGCACACTCGATACAAAATTAATATCCTTGGCCTTGACTGTAGCACAGAGTAGATACATGGTATCTTCACCCCATGAAAGATTTTCAAAGAAATGAAGATTATTAGTTGCAAGAAACGATTTCTTAAAAACAATAGCCCATGGTGTCCTGAAGTAGGAGTTTCTGACAGTATATGTATCTAGGGGATTTTCACTATATAAAGTATTAGGCATCCATTCACATTTTACCTTACCATCAGGATATACTTCACGGTAACCGCAAATGTTAATATCAGCCATCTTTGATTTCATAAAAGCCTCAATAAAGTCTGGCTCTAACCAGTCATCAGCATCTAAAAAAGTTAAATAATCACCCTTTGATAATGCAATTCCTATATTTCTAGCTACACTAACGCCTTTATTATCTTGCTTAAAACATAATATGCGTTTATCTATTTTAGAATAGGAAGAGCATATATCATATGTATTATCATTGCTACCATCGTCTATAATTATTAATTCCCAATCATTGGAGTCCTGTCCTAACACAGATTCTATGCATTGAGCAATAGTAGATGATGCATTATATGCTGGAACAATAATAGAAAATAATTTATTCATTCTATATCTGAGATTAAATTACATATCTCTATAAAGAGTATATTTTTCAATAGGTTTAGATAATCCTACTTTAGTTAGTAGTTCTTGAATCCAATGAGCGGTTTCTATGATTCTATTTCCTCTAGTACGTTTCAATGGAATATTCTTCCAAGGTGTCAGAGCTTTATATTTAAGGAATTCTGCAACCATAGGATGATCACATTTAGTATTCCAAGGTTTACATGCATTTGTATAATGAATTATTATAGGAAATTTAGAAGCAGCAACCATATCTTTAACATAACTTTCTCTTGCTAATATTTCACACTCTCTATAAAACATAAAGGCTTGTACATTAAAACATAATGGCAATATTTTATGAGAATTAGAAGTTATTACATTCAATGCGTCTTGATCTGGATACAGACATGATTCTGGATTTTCAGATATATATTTAATACATCGTTTTCCGATATTAAAAGCTCGCCATTTATTAATATTAATAAGTAATACTCCAGAATTGAAGTAATCACTTAAATAGGGCAACTTTGTCCTATTAAAATTACGGATATCATCACATGATTGATCCAATACTGCACCTAATACATATTCATCAATATTCTCATTCCACAGAGCTTCAATAGAATCTCTAACTATTATATCTGAATCGAGATATAAAATTCGTTCAATAGATTTATCCAAAATATTGTCTAATAAAAGCCTATAATATATAGATTTACGAAACCTAGTTGAAATGGGTAAGTTATTTAAAATATTAGAATCAACCTCATAGAATTGAATCGAGTGCAATTTACTTTGCAAACTATCCATAAGTTTTTTTCTATCAATTTCATCAACATTTTCTATAAATATATGGAAACAGATATCTTTAGAAATGTTATTTAAGGATATGGATAACATCGTTACACCACAAGGCATAGTGTAATTATTATCTGTACATAGTAGTATGTGAATCATGATGTTATAAAGTTGTTTTGGATTTTGAACCAAATAAAATATTAGGTATTATAGGTATTTGAAGACATGCTTTAAATATTAAATACGAAACAAATCCTTGAACCAAACTGATAATTATTGCTAATATAGTTACCAAGCTATAAGGTAGATTAGAAGGAAAGACATAACCACTAGGCAATAAATAGATAGGAAGCAAGTATAGAGCCATAGTCGATTTCCCTAATTCTATAAAAACAGAACTTACAAAAGATGGCATAGTAACTGTTAAAAAAAAACGAAGGAATAGAATTATTGATAGCAGGCTTGTAACCAAAAAGGATCCTAAATTTAATAAGGAATAAGTTGGGCTAGGGTTTATTGAAGTATCTAAAGGAAAAATCTTCCATAAAAGTATAAGAAGAAATATAGAAAAAATAGCTACCCTTCTTTGACAACAGAACTTTTCAATAATAGTGTATTTCGAAATGAAATAACCAAAGAAAAAAGATAAGCCATAAATAGCATATACACAAGTGTAATATGACTTAAAGAGCAACCCAGTTAAGACTATTGTACTAAAAAGGACCAATAAGCCTCCCAATTCCTTTTTTACCCCCTCCAAAAAAAAAGAATATTTGTGCCAGAACAAGTAAATTACATTAAATGTAAACATTAATGGTAAAAACCAATAATTCAAATTTGGAACAAAATTGAATTATTGGATAATAGCTGATAAATTAGAAGGATATTCATTATTTAACATTAAAGGCATGACAAATAGCCATGTAATATATGGAATTAATAATGATTTTGCTTTTCCTTTCAGAAAAGAGTATACACCCTTTTGAATAGACTGGGACTTGTATCCGACATATCCACTAACAAAAAAAAATAATGGCATATGAAAGGAATAGATTATTTCGACAAGCGGATATCTTGTCTTCTCCTGCGTATATATAATAAGTATATGGCCTACTAATACACATAATATAGCAAATCCTCTTAATTTATCAATATAATCTAATCTATTGTTCATACATTCTCTAATAAATATTTATTAGCTCTCTCCTTTAATAATGTTATTTTTTCTTTAACGGTATTCCAGTCAATTTCTTCATTTGCACATGGTAGGGAATTTCGATCTATAATTCTATTACAAAGATTCAAAGATTCTAATAAAGCTTTAGCTCGTATGTCTCCACCATCTCCTTTAAAGAAAGTAAAAAAGCGCGTTTCCAACAAAATTGATAGCGCTGTTCCATGAAATGAAGAAGTTATTACACAAAATGCATTATGAACCAAATTCAGAAATTCTTGGGGACCAGCGACACATTGAGATATACCATCTTGAAAGCTATTGGCATAGAAATCACTGGAAATTACTTTGCAATGATGAATAGTCCCCAAAGATTTGGCATAATTCATCAAAGCATCGTCATCTCGCCCTTGATAAACCAATATGTATTTTTCTGATTCTATAGACTTATCTAAAAACACACTCCAACTCCTCTTATCCAATAAAAGAGTGGGATCTACTACGGTTACTGCATCATTTACGCCATACTCACTCAACGTATTCTGCAAATCAACTTCCCTAACTGAAATTGAATCAAATCTTTTTATTGCTTCTAATACTTCTGGAATGTTAGTTTTAAACTTATTCACATCTCCAGCGCTTGCAGCATAAGTAATCACACGACCTTTAAAATTGGGAAATTGTCCATACCAAACACTATCTTTACCATTAAAGGTCTCACTCCAAACTTGGTCACTTCCAATAATAATCGTATCTAATGATGAGATAACTGAACTCAATTGATCATAATTCTTGCATTTTTTTGATAAATTGAGATGTAAATCGGAAAATTCTAAGAATTTATCAAATTGTCTCTGTAGCTTACTCGTGAATGATATGTATCTATTTAAAGATAAAATAGGATGTCTATTAACAAATGTACGTAAATTAACCTTTGGCCTTTTGGAGGCTAAATAAAAAGGTGTATAATTTATTATTGTGACATTAAAGCCTAACGATTCTAAATGCTTTTGCAAAGCATAGCACTGCAGAACTGCGCCATAATTGTAAGCACAATGAAATGTTAGTATACCAATATTCATGTTAATCAGATTATAAGTATTGTTATCTGCTTTATTTGTAAAACATCTAATTACTTCTCCCCAATACGAGTATACTTATATCCAAGTTCTTCCAATTCCTCGCGATTCCAGATGTTGCGTCCATCTACAATCACTCGACCATGCATTACTTTACAAATTACATTCCAAGCAGGCAGGCGGAATTGGCGCCATTCAGTCAAAAGCAACAAAGCATCTGCACCATCAGCACAATCATAAAGGTTTTCAGTATAGGTCACCACATCACCAATACGACGTTTGCATTCGGGCATGGCAATGGGGTCAAATACACGTACATTGGCACCAACTTTCAGTAATTTATCAATCACAACCAATGCAGGAGCCTCGCGCATATCATCGGTTTCGGGTTTGAATGCCAAACCTAACATAGCAACAGTTTTGCCATTAAGTTCAGACATCATCTTTAAGAGTTTATCATATACAATACTCTTCTGACGTTCGTTGACACGCTCTACGGCTTCGATTACTTCCATGTGGTAATCATTATCCATACCGGTGTGAACCAAAGCTTTTACGTCTTTAGGAAAGCAAGAACCACCATAACCGCAACCAGCATAAAGGAACTTCTGGCCGATACGAGCATCTGCACCAATACCTTTACGAACATGGTCTACATTAGCACCCACACGTTCGCACAAGTTAGCAATATCATTCATAAAGCTAATACGAGTAGCAAGCATAGCATTGGCTGCATACTTAGTCATTTCAGCACTTGGAATATCCATGAAAATAACACGGAAATTATTGATTAAGAAAGGTTGGTACAGCTTAGTCATAACCTCTTCAGCCTTCTTGCTTTCAGTACCTACAACTACTCGGTCGGGACTCATAAAGTCCTTGATGGCTGCACCTTCTTTTAAGAATTCGGGGTTTGAAGCTACATCAAAAGGAACTTGTACACCACGTTTGTCCAATTCTTCTTGGATGGCGGCTTTCACCTTTTGTGCAGTACCTACAGGTACAGTCGATTTAGTAACTAAGATGGTATATTTATGGATATTTTTCCCAAATTGACGTGCAACTGCCAATACATATTTTAAATCTGCCGATCCATCCTCATCTGGAGGTGTACCTACAGCAGAGAACACGACCTCTACATCATCTAGAACCTCGGTAAGTTCTGTCGTAAAATTCAAACGACCATAACTAACATTACGTTTCACTAACTCTTCCAAACCATGTTCGTAAATAGGCATTTCGCCAGCTTTTAGTTTGTTGATTTTGTTGACATCTACATCAATACATGTTACATGGGCACCCATTTCTGCAAAACAAGTACCAGACACCAAGCCTACATAGCCTGTGCCGACAATAGCAATATTCATTTTTTGTGTACTATTTATTATTATTCATTATATCCATTGAGAAGAAAAAAGGAAAAATAAAATTAAGAAATATGCAAAAATAGAATTTTCTTTAGAACTATCTTGATGTTAAAAATGATATTCCTTTTTATCTTCCTAGTCCTATATCTCCAGCCTACATCTCCATAGTGATACATAACATATTTAAAGCCATGCTTAGCAAAATCTCTTTCAAAATCCATACGCTTAGGATGTATTTCCGACGGATGCTGTAAATTAGGCTGAATACAGTTCTCTATTTTTGCAGGAATAAAATCTAAATCATTCTTCACTGCTTCAAATAATCTGCGTCCTTTTTCTGTATTTACGAAAACCAACGATACACCTTTATCATCTTTGTTTATATTTGGATCTGTTTTCTGCCACCCCCAATAGTCAGCTATTGTGATATCACTAGGTCTTCGAGTATTACAAAAATGGCACTTACCACATGAATAACGGAATGTAATGTACTGATAAAATAGATATGTAAAGCTCATTTTATCCCCCCCTCCATTAACAAATTTAAATGTTTCATGATGGGCGGCCCAACCATATGCTTGTTTATCTCTGAAGTTTACCCAACTGATCTTATCACCTTGTTCCTTTTCTAGATAGCACAAATAGCTATCCCACAACTTGGGTCCAGGTACACCATGACATACAATATCTAACAGATAAAGATTCTCACGAAGTTTTTTACCTACATAAGAATTGAGCCCTGATGTTTGACAGGGAGTTCCTGAAAACAAAACGATTTTACCATCCTTAAGATCTTGTTTGACTTGTCGAAAAACGCCAGTCAAATCACTCTGTACGTACTTACTGCCTTTAAATTCATTACGTTCTTCCTTCGTCGTAGCACGTTTATGCACCACCCGAAAATGGTCGGCATAACCTGCACCATATACTACACCATCATGTTTTAATATCCAATCTGATATAGCTATAAAAGCTGCCCCACTGCGGCTAGTTTCTACTTCGTTCATATCTTTGTGCCGTGCTGCATAGGCTTCTGGTCGTGGCAGATTAAGCGAGGTGTCATAATTATCATTGAAAGCACATACCTTCTCGCATAAGCCACAGTCTGTACATTTGTCTTTGTCTACTACAGGGTAGAGAAAGCCTAGTGCATCGGGCTGCATGGTGATGGCATTGTGCACACAGACACTCGCACAAGCCGTACATCCGCAACAATCTGCAGGATTTGTGATTCGAATCATATGAATATGTAAAGTGATTATTTATTGAAGATTCTGTTTTGAATCTGACTGACCTTGTTCTTAATAAATATACGTTCTTGAGTAGTACATCCAATATAATATACAGATACTGATACAGAAAACACACATAATAAGCAAATAAGAATAAAACTGATGAATCCTTCGCTCAAATAATAAGATGCAATCATCGGAAGGATTACAGCACATACACTTACTGAAAGGACATTGAAATATACATTATGTAAATAATGACGAGCTTTTAAACCTATCAAACCTCGGAGCATGTATAACCGTGATGCCAAGCAGCATTGCGAAATGACAATAGCTACAATAAGTACTGTTTCAGGTATCCAACCCATTCGCAACAATACATAAGAGATAGGTAGATTCATCATTTGAAGCCCTCCCACTACTAATTGATAATTACGAATTCTACCTGTAGCCAACATGGCCGTAATCAAAGGGTTTGAAATAGACTCGCTCAAAGCAAATATTAAAGTAAGTTGAGCAAATAAAACTGTATGTTCTGGCACTTCTTTCAACCACAGCTGCAATATATAAGGTGTGTTACAGATAATGGGCAATGACAAAAAGAGGAGCATAAAAAATGACAGCCGTGCACCTTGATAGATGAGCGTCATCATATATGCACGATTACCAGATGCATAACTTTTAGTAATTTGCGGATTCACAGCTGTCATAAAGTTACTTACAAACCCCATAACAGCGCCATTGATTTGGCTAGCTATACCTCGTGCAGCATTTACTGTGGGACCACAAAACAGGTTGATTACTATATTTCCTCCTTGGTCGCGAAGCAAAGCCGATGAAGCCCCAATGAAATTCCACCCAGCAAAGCCAAACATGTTTTTTAGTAAGCTTAAATCCCACATCCAATGGAATGTGCATTCCTCGAAATGGCGTTTGCAATAGATGCCATAAATCAAGCGCAGCAGAAGCGCGATAGCTGCTTGTAGGATGGAGTAGAAGATCAATACATCAAACGGGGTTATCTGGATTAAATATGCGATAGCCAACTTACCAATAGCTTCCACGATGCTTATATAAGCAAAGGCTGACATGCGTTCGTGGGCAATGATAGCAGCATTATAGGGAACGCTGATTAGGTTCACCACAAAGGTAAGGATAGAGAATTGCAGGACCCAGTTGGCCGCAACCATCCGGTCGGCCGGAATGACCATCTTGACATTCAGAAACCAAACACCTACGGTCTCGGCTAAGAGCACAATGACGGTCCCCAAAAAAAATTGGATGGTAACTGCTGATGAAAATATCTTCTGTAGTTTTTCCTTGTTACCCGTGCCTAATTCATATGTAATGAATCGGCTGATGGCTGCAGATAAAGATCCAGAAAGCATGGAGAACATAGCCACCAAGCCACCCACTACATTATAAATACCGAAGTTATCTACACCTAGGGCCAAAAGTACCACTCTACTTGTATAGAGGGATATTACCATCAGGAACAGCATCCGAAAATACAGCAACAAGGTATTTTTCGCTATCCGTTTGTTGTTAGCTTGTTGTTTGCTCATTTATTATAAGTTATGCTATAATCTTTTCTAGCTATATATGTTAAGCAAAGAGTTGATACTAAAACTATTAAAGGATGGATATAAGCGTAAACCGACTCAGCATTTGAGCCATCTTGTAATATTTTACTTGAAACTTCCAGTGAATTAGCCCACAACTTTCACTAGTCTTCCTTTACCTTATGTTCTCCATACCCGTAACCATAGCCATAACGCTTACCATAACCATAGTATTTACCATATTTACCGTAACCGTAATAATAACCATATTTCTTCTTTTGGAGATCAAGACCATTAATAATGGTACAGATATTGGGAAGTTTATTATCAGCAGCCAACTCATTAATCAAGGTAAACTCTGCTTTTCGGCTATAATCAGCACGACATACATAAACAGACAAGTCAGCAACACGACCTACAAGCAAAGTATCAGTAACCATACCAGCAGGGGCAGTATCCAAAATTACATAGTCAAAGTTCTTTTTCAATGTTTCAATCGCTTTATCTAAACCATCACGAGCCAGTAATTCCGTAGGATTAGGTGGTACTATTCCACCAGGAAGAA
>ERZ839947.982-NODE-982-length-30973-cov-2.815447_pt1 | contig 30973 bp, 30 predicted proteins | sample MGYA00519908_ERZ839947 | MGnify/ENA primary metagenome ERZ839947 (study PRJEB31850, sample SAMEA3708857) | human gut metagenome | biome: human gut; feature: human-associated habitat; material: faeces | place: China | collected 2014 ... | reverse complement strand
AGTTGTAGGTAGTGCCCCGCTTGTAGATGTCCTTGGCGGCGGCCAGGATGCGGTTGCCTCTGTCCAGTTCATCGCCGCTCAGTCCGGGGGCCACCTTCAGGTTGGAAATATCCCAGCTGGGGATCAGGTAGCACCAGAGCGCCATTTTGGTGGCGTAAAACGCCTGATATTTGTTCTCCAGACCCAGCTCTCCCAGGCTGCGGTGGGGGTAGCCGTTGGAGATGATGCCCACCACCTTGGGGTCGCTGGCCTTTTCGTTGGCTAGGTATTTGATGCTCTCTCCGGGGCCTACGGTCTGGGGGACGCCGTACTGGTTCGGGTTAACGCAGTACGCAGGAGATTCCTTGGTGCTCCCATCATTGGATTCGTATAAAAAGTAGGTATATTTCTGCTTTTTGACCGCGCCGTTGATGGCGAGGTAGCCCAGCTCATAGTCGCCGTTATAGATGTCCACTTCGCCCAAGGCATCCTCCTCAGAGCTGGCCGCAAAGGCCGCCGTAGGCAGGAGACTGAGTATGGTCACAAAAGCCAGGAACAGGGACAGTAATCGCCTTTTCATGGTTGAGATCTCCTCCTTAAAACGCAGAATAACGGCCCCTGGTGCGCACCAGGGGCCGTTTTGGAAAAACGCAGTATTTTCTTACAGGGTTTGCAGATATGCCAGGTAGTCCAGGGAGCCGGTCAGCAGGATAGCCATATCCCCACGGGTGATGGCGTCTCCTTCCAGCGATCCCGCTGGGGCAAGCCCCAGTTCCGCTGCCTTTTCACAGGCGGTATCGTAGGTCCAGCCATCCTGTTCCAGGTAGCGAAGCATGACCGTGCAGGCCATTTGCGGGCTGACCGGATCTGAGGGGCCAAACAGGCCGTCTCCGTATCCGGCCATTGTACCCATGGAGGCGCACACGCCCACAGCGACCTGTGCCCATTCAGGAACATCGTTGAAATTGGTGGTACACATCCGGGTGTACCACTCCGTTTCCCAGGCCACGTGCTCCGGGTTCAGGATGATGGGGCTGATCAGACAGGCCAGTTCCGCCCGCGTCAGGTCGTCCTCCAGGTGCAGTTCGCCGTTTTCATCTCCCTTCATGAGCCCCTCGGACTGCAGCCGGGCGGCGGCCAGCTCCTGGGGACTGGGGGCTTCTGCCGCCTGGACAGGGCCGGTCAGCATGGCCACGGTGGTGGCGCCAGCCAGGAGCAGGGATACCGATTTCCTATGTTTCATACTCGCTTCCTCCATTTCCTGTGTAGTGGGGGTCTACACTCCGAACCATACCACTGTTTTGGTGGAAAGTCGAGCGAAATCGGCAGACAGCATTACTTGGCCACAGCGGTGACGCACCAGCGGTAGGCCCACTGGTTTTTGACACAGGTATAAAGGGTGAGCCGGTTGTCGCTGGTGGATGTGGTGCCGCTGGTGTCGGTCTCCAGTACCTTTTCCACGCTGACCACCTCGTAGGTGCGGGTGCCCAGCTTGGTTGTCCAGGTGATGGTATCGCCTATCTCCAGCGTGTGGAGCTTGCCAAAGTCATTTCGGACACCGCGATTGTGACCCGCGATACAGCAGTTGCCGTCCCATAAGCTGGTGTCCTCAAAGTGGCCCGCACCCTTGGCCAGTGTGGAGCTTCCGGTCCCTTCATAGACCTTGACCGTTAGGCCGATGGCCGGGATCTTCAGAGTGCCCAGGCTGCCGTTGCCATAGTAGAGGTCTGATGTGACCTCTGTAAAGCCTGTGGACTCCGAAACAGAGGAGGATGTGCCGCCGTCAATGAGGGGATAGTTCACGGCTCCGGTCTGCGATACCAGCCCTCCGTCCAGAGCACCGGGAACCAGGTTGGGGGTCAGGGCTGTGCCGGAGCCGGGGAGATAGCTGGTTGGGCTGCCGAAGCCGGGCGGGACCAGGGCTGTGTTCTTGCTCCGGTCCACATTGGGATCTTCCCACTCATAGATCGTATCATCGCTGGTGGGCCTGCCGAACAGGTGATCCTCTGGGGCGTCCATCGTGTATTCCAGCGCGCTGGCCCGACCAACGCACAGGGTGCATATCATTGCCGTCAGCAGAAAGACGCGCAGTTTCAATCGGAACTCACCTCCGCTCCTTAAGCTTCTTGAATACGAACACACCGCCGGCAGCCAGGATGACGACTACACCGCCGACCAGCAGCGGCATCTTCAGGGTGGAGAGATCCACGCCTGCGGACGCTGTGCTGCTGCCTGATTCAGGCTCAGTGGACTCCTCCGGGGCCTCCATGCTGCCGAAGATGGCGGTATAGGTCACTACGCTGCAGCCGGTCTTGGCCACCTCGCCGGTGTAGTTGGCGGTGACCGTGTAGCCGGTAGCATATTGGTAGCTGCTGGTACCGGTGTAGCTGGCTGCGGCGGTGTAACGGGTGACTGTGCCGCCCGCGCCGTCCGTCTGCTCGGAACTGCTCCACTGGACATCTGCCAGGGTCAGGGTCTTGCCCTTCTCCTCGATGCTCTTTGGGATGAGGGAGAGGTCCGCCTCGGAGAGATTGGGATAACTGCGGGTGGCGGAGAGAGGCTGGGTCTTGGTGGCATAGCCGTCTGTGGTCACCTGGACGCTGGTGTGGTCCAGGCGGAGCACGCCGGTGTAGCCCTCCTCGGTGGTGACCTCCAGCTCGGCTTCCAGCCCCTGGAGGATTTCCTCCATGTTGCTGGTATCACTAGGCCGGGTGACGGTCTCAGTATGGGGCTTGGTGTCCACCCCCACCTCGTCCTTCCGGGTCATATCCAGCAGGTAATATAACCGCCCATTCCGCACGAAATCCTTTGTGGGGATACCGGAGGGGTTGTCTGAGAGGGAGAGCTGGTACACCTTGTTGATCCGGGGCTCATTCTGTTCCTCGTAGGTGTACTCCTCCACTGAGATGGGGTAATAGCGGGCGCTCTCACTGGTATCCGCCTCGGCGGCCAGGGCGGGGATGCTCCCAGCCGTGATCAGGGCCAGGGCACACAGCGTTGTAAAAAGGTGTTTGATCATGATCGTTCCTCCATGTTTTGTTCTTTTCAGCCTGAATGATCATCTGGTTACAGTCTGTCGCAGATCCCCCCTTTCCCGGATGGGGCCTCGCTGCTGTAAATACTCATTCCAGTCCTTGCCGCAAGGAGGCGTCCGGGACTGCACCATGTAACCTGCGGCCTCGTACTTGGCCCGCAGGCGTTCCACTGCAGACTGGCCCGGCTCATCTGCGTCCAGGCACAGGACAATGTGCCTGAGCTGCGGATTCTCCCGCAGGTATGTATCCAGCGCCCCCTCATGGAGTCCGCACAGGGCCACCGCGTTGCTGGTGACCTGCCGGTGCAGGGTACAATAGCTCATGAGGTCAATGGGGGCTTCAAAGACAAGAACCGCATTCAACTCCGGACGGCAGGGGAGGCGGAAGGCCGTATTCTTGTCGCTGCCAGTTACGTCGCCTTTGAAGCCGGGGCCGCTCCGGTCATAGGTGCCGCGCTTGCTGGCGAACACCGAAGTTCCAGACCTGTTCCGCCCCACAAACACGCAGTTGTGGTGTTCGGCGTCCTCGTACAGCAGTCCTGCCTGGATAAATCTCCGGATCACCTGGGGCGCGATGCCCCTTTTTTGAAGATAGGCAAACACGCGCCGCTGATCCGTATTGGGGAGTGGCAGGGCAAAGGGAGGCGGGGGCTCATCCTTCTGTCTGTCCTGGCCTTTGGACGGCACCGACTTTTGAGGGGCGGGGGAATCCCGCGCCCAGCCATGGTAGTCAAGCAGATATTCCACCGCCTCCGGGAAGCTCTTGCCGCAGAACCGCTGGAGGAAGGTGATGGCGTCTCCGCCGACGCCCTCTGAGTAACGAAACCAGGTGCGCCGGTTTTTGATGCGCAGACTGTCCATCTCCTTGGTGGTGTGGTAGCTGCCGACCCGCCTGACCTGGTAGCCCAGGGACTCCAGCAGGTCTGGGAGATCGGTCTCTTTGGCGATCTCCATTTCTGCGTCTGTAAAGCGGTTCTTCTGCTGCTCGATGGTTTTTCCCTCCTTCCACAGAAGCGCAAAAAGCCCCCCAGGGTACCCGATTCTACGTTCGGGCACCCTGGGGGGCTTTCTCTGACTTATGTTATAGGGTGGTTTGGGGGCGCACTCCGGCTGCTATGCGTCCTCACCACACTTTTCCTGCGTGGCCTCCTTCTCTGCGGCTTCCTCCTCAGCCTGTTCCAGGGCCTCCTCGATCAGACTCAGGACGAACTCCCGTTGGGTCACCTTGCGGCCACTGCGGGCGCTCTCGCGCTCCAGGTGCTGCTTGATCCGCTGGAACAGTTCCTCCGGGATTTGGAAGGCCATCGTCCTGCTGCCATTGTTCGCCATAGTCGTCTTACCTCCATTTTCTTTCATCTCGTAGTATTCCATGAGTAACTCTGTGATGTACTGGCTGGTGGTCTGTTCCCGCTGCTCCCGCTCACCGCATACTTTGGCGTGGAGCTCCAGAGGAATCTGGGCGCATAAATTTTTCGTCTCTGCCATAGTCTGTCGGCCTCCTTCTTGTCGTTTGCAACGCAAGTATAGCCGGAAAGCCAGGGAAAAGCTATTACCAACACCATCAAGGAATGGCGAACAGACGAAGCATAAGCACTAAAAGGAACAGTGCTGCGGAGAATGAAAAAAGCTGCCTGTGGGCTTCAGGTATTCTGAGGCCAACAGGCGGCTTGATTTTTCTTCTTGTATGCCCTGGCCGAATGCGGAGGAGTTCGAAACACTCACTTCCCTAAGAACTGGATTTTGCATCACCCCCAGGGCCCTTCTTTGAAAAAGTTTGCTCTGACTTCTAAAATTAAACTTTTTTGTGCTGATTTCCTCTAAAAGCTTCTAAAATTGCAAAAACACCGCACTTTTGTGCAGTGTTTTTGCTGTGTATCTTTTTTGTCTACACATTTTGGTGGACCTAATCGGGATCGAACCGACGACCTTACGGATGCGAACCGTACGCTCTCCCAGCTGAGCTATAGGCCCATACAGAGTGCTCTCAGCAAAATGAAAGATCCTTGTTGTGGACACTCAGATATTATAGCATAATTTATCCGGTTGTAAAGACCCTTTTTGAAAAAAGTGAAAAGTGATATTGATAAATGGCGGGAAATGATGTATGATATCAAATACAGCCTTCCGACGGACGGCGCAGAGGCGTCCGGCCCGCGGCAAGGCCGCACTAGTCGGGGAGTTAGCGGTGCCCTGTACCTGCAACCCGCTACAGCAGGGATGAATCCCGGCCCCCGGAACTGCGTTGTGCTGTCTGCCCCAGGTAAGCAGCGATGATGGATCGGTCCCGCGCAAGGCCGCACCGTGAACCGTGTCAGGCGGGGAACCGAGCAGCACTAAGCGGACCGCGACCTGTGCCGCGGGGGTCCCGCTCCTGAGCCGGCTGCCTGGGTAACGGGTATAGCGCAGTCTCCAAAGGCCGGTGTGCGGTCTTGCCACGCGCCGGACGCGGCGGGAGAGGGGCGAAGCGACGCGGCTTTCCGCATCCTCCGCCCCTCTCCTTTTTGATTTGATTTGAGGTGACCGCCCTTGTATCAGGCCCTGTACCGCAAATGGCGGCCCCGCACCTTTGACGATGTGGTGGGCCAGTCCCATATCACCGACACGCTCAAGCGCCAGGTGGCCACCGGCCGGCTGAGCCACGCCTACCTGTTTACCGGCACCCGGGGAACGGGCAAGACCACCTGCGCCAAGATCCTGTCCCGGGCGGTGAACTGTGAACACCCGGTGGACGGCAATCCCTGCAACCAGTGTCCGTCCTGCCTGGGCATTGAGAGCGGCTCCATCCTGGATGTGCTGGAGCTGGACGCCGCCTCCAATAACGGCGTGGACCAGGTGCGCGCCCTGCGGGACGAGGCGGTATACACCCCGGCGGCAGTGCGCAAGCGGGTGTATATTGTGGATGAGGTGCACATGCTCTCCACTGCGGCCTTCAACGCGCTGCTGAAGATTTTGGAGGAGCCGCCGGAGCACCTTATGTTCATTTTGGCCACCACGGAGCTGCACAAGGTGCCGGCCACCATCAAGTCCCGGTGCCAGCAGTTCTCCTTCAAGCGGATTCTCCCCGGCGACATCGCTGCCCGGCTGGCCTATGTGGCCCGGGAGGAGGGCATTGAGCTGCGGGGGGAGGGGGCCAGCCTGCTGGCCAGGCTGGCCGACGGCGGCCTGCGGGACGCACTGTCCCTGCTGGACCAGTGCGCCGGTCCATCCGGCCCCATCGGGGAGCAGGAGGTGCTGGACGCCCTGGGGCTGGCGGGCAACCTGGAGACGGCGCGGCTCATGGAGCAGCTCGGCGGGGGAGACACCGCCGGGGCCCTGGAGACCCTGGCCCGGCTGTACGGCGCGGGGAAGGACGTGGGCTCTCTGCTGGGCGAGCTGTCCGCCCTGACCCGGGATCTGCTCATCCGAAAGACGGCCCCCCAGGGGGGCGCGGCCCTGCTCACCGGCGGCTATGACGAAAATACGATGCGCCGCCTGTCCAACCAGTTCCAGACGGCCCGGCTGGTACAGATGCTGGGCCTGCTTCAGACCACCATCGCAGATCTGTCCCGCAGCGGCAACCGCCGGACGGACACGGAGCTGTGCCTCATCCGCCTTTGCGACCCGGGCCTGGACGAGAGCACCGCGGCGCTGAATGCCCGGCTGGCCCGGGTGGAGGAGCTGCTGGCGGGGGGGATTCCGGCGGCCTGCGCGGTACCGGGGCAGCCCATGAAGCAGTCCGCACCGGCGAAGCGGGAGCCGTCCGCCCCAAGGGCGGAGCCAGTCCCGGCAGAGCGCCCCCCGTTGGAGGAGGAGCGGCCCCCACTGCCTGATGAGCCGGGGGAGCGGGTAGACGTAGACGAGACGCCGGAGCCGTCTGCAGCTCCTGAGGACCGCCTGGTGGCCGGAGAGGCGCCCACCGGCGGAGAAGCCGGCCGGAGCGCCGCGGCCGACCTTTGGCCCGGCCTGGTGGCGGCGGTGCGGGGAAAATTTCCTGCGGTCTACCCCTTCCTGAGCAACCCGGCCATGGTGCAGGGGCGGCTGGAGGACGGGGTGCTCACGCTGTGGGTGAAGGACGAGTTTACCAAGAGCATGGTGGGCGGAGCCTCCATTCTGGAGGAGCTGGGGCGGCTGGCCTCGGCTCAGACCGGCGTCCCGGCGCGCTGCGCGGTCAAGGTGGGGAAGGCGCCCGCTGCCCCGGCCGCAGCGGCACCCGCCCAGGCGGCGGAGCACGACAAACTGGACGATCTGCTGGCGTTCAGCCGGCAGTTTGACAACATCATCATTCAGGAATAAAAGGAGTTGCGACCGATGGCAAAGGGATTCAACAGCCGCGGAATGGGCGGCTTTGGCGGCGGCATGAATATGAACATGATGAAGCAGGTTCAGAAGATGCAGCAGGACATGATGAAAATGCAGCAGGAGCTGGAGACCAAGACATACACGGCCGCCGCGGGCGGCGGCGTGGTCTCCGCCACGGTGACCGGCAAGCGGGAGCTGAAGGAGGTCGTCATTGCCCCCGAGGCGGTGGATCCGGAGGATGTGGAGATGCTTCAGGACATGATCGTGGCTGCGGTGAACGAGGCTTTGCGGGCGGCAGAGAGCGACTCCGCCTCCACCATGCAGCAGCTCACCGGAGGGCTCGGCCTGCCGTTCTGAGCCGGACACAGGGGGACGGGCCAAAGGCCCGCCCCTAAGACTGCCGATAAACCCTCCTGCCGAAGGATTTGGAGGGGAAAGATAGTGTGAAAGGGAACCGTCAGGGTTCCCTTTCGCGTTGGATCAAACGACTTTTTATTATTTTATGTTAATTTTAGAAAGCCCGCCAGCTTGTCGAAACACCTTTTCGACAAGCTGGCAGCGGACCTTTGGTCCTGAGAGGGGGACAGCGCGTGGAACAGACGACACACAGGCAGATGTCGGAGAGCTTTCGGCTGGGGGCGGTGCTGGCCCTGACCGGAGGCTTTCTGGATGCGTATACCTACCTTATCCGGGGTGGAGTGTTCGCCAACGCCCAGACCGGAAATATCGTGCTGCTGGGGGTACGGCTGATGGAGGGGGACTGGGGCGGCGCAGGCCACTATCTGGTACCCATTCTGGCCTTTGCCGCGGGGGTACTGGCGGCAGAGCTGATCCGCGGACGGTTCCGGGGGGCCCAGGCCCTCCACTGGCGGCAGATCACCGTGGCGGCGGAGCTGCTCCTGCTGGCGGCGGTGGCCTTCCTGCCTGCGGCGCTGGACAACGCGGCCAATGTGTTGGTGGCCTTTGTCTGCGCGGTCCAGGTGGAGAGCTTCCGCAAGGTCAACGGCAATGCCTTTGCCACCACTATGTGCACCGGAAACCTGCGCAGCGGCACGGAGCGGCTGTACCTATGGGGGAAGACCGGCGAGCGGGACCACGGACACCGGGCGGCCCAGTACTACGGCATTATCGTGTTTTTCATCGTCGGAGCGGCACTGGGGGCCTGGTGCAGCGGCCGGTGGGGGCAGAGGGCGGTGTTGGGGGCCTGTGTGCTCCTTTTGGCGGCCTTTTTGCTTATGTTTCAGCGCAAACCCCTTGCGAGAACGGGCAAAGGGGTATAAAATAAGAACCACTTAACAATTTGAACCAAAATGGGAGGCACACAGAAATATGGGAGAGCGGTCCAAGGTTTACATGACGGACCTCCGGTGCAGGCCGGGGGTCAGCCTGCTGAACAAGCTGGAGAAGCTGATGCGCACGGCGGGCATCGGGGAGATCAACTTTGAGCGTAAGCTGGTGGCCATCAAGATGCACTTCGGCGAGCCGGGAAACCTGGCATTCCTGCGGCCCAATTACGCCAAGGTGGTGGCCGATGTGGTGAAGAGCCTAGGGGGCGTCCCCTTCCTCACCGACTGCAACACCCTCTATCCCGGCCGCCGGAAAAATGCCCTGGAGCACCTGGACGCAGCCTATGAGAACGGCTTCTCCCCGCTGTCCACCGGCTGCCAGGTGATCATCGGCGACGGCTTGCGGGGCAACGACGACGTGGAGGTGCCCGTGGAGGGGGCGGAGTACATCCAGACCGCCAAGATCGGAAAGGCCATCATGGAGGCCGATGTGATCATCTCCCTGTCCCACTTCAAGGGGCATGAGCAGACCGGCTTTGGCGGCGCCATCAAGAACTTGGGGATGGGCTGCGGTTCCCGCCGGGGCAAGATGGAGCAGCACGCCCAGGGCAAGCCGATGGTGGCGCCCCGCCGCTGTGTGGGCTGCCGCCGGTGCGCCACCCAGTGCGCCCACGGCGCCATCACCTTTGGGGAGGACCGCAAGGCGTCCATCGACTGGGACAAGTGCGTGGGCTGCGGCCGCTGTATTGCGGTGTGCAACACCGACGCCATCCGCCCCGGCAACGACGCGGCCATGGAGGAGCTGGGCTGCCGCATGGCGGAGTACGCCAAGGCGGTGGTGGACGGCCGTCCCCAGTTCCACATCAGCCTGGTCATCGACGTGTCCCCCTACTGCGACTGTCACGGGGAGAACGACCTGCCCATCGTGCCCGACGTGGGCATGTTCGCCTCCTTTGACCCGGTGGCTCTGGACCAGGCCTGCGCCGACGCCTGCGGGAAACAGTCCCCCATCCCCGGCTCCCACCTGGACGAGCAGATGCACAGGGAGGGCTTCTGCGACAAGCACGACCACTTCATCAACAGCATGCCGGACACCGACTGGCGGGTGTGCCTGGACCACTGTGAGAAAATCGGCATCGGCACCCGCTCCTACGAGCTGGTAGAGGTAAAATAACTGCACGACGCGTAGAAAGGGAGTAATCTAATGGACGTGAAGAACATCCTGGCCCACTGCGACCACACTCTGCTCAAACAGGAGTCCACCTGGGCCCAGATCAAGGAGGTCTGCGACGACGGGCTGAAGTACGGCTGCGCCTCCGTGTGCATTCCCGCCTCCTTTGTGAAGCAGGCGGCGGACTACGTGGGCAACGAGCTGAAGATCTGCACTGTCATCGGTTTCCCCAACGGCTACTCTACCACCGCCGTCAAGGTCTTTGAGACCGAGGACGCCATCCGCAACGGCGCCGACGAGATCGACATGGTGATCAACATCGGCTGGGTGAAGGATCAGCGGTGGGATGAGGTGCTGGCCGAGATCAAGGCCATCAAAGCCTCCTGCCAGGGCCGCATCCTCAAGGTGATCGTGGAAACCTGCCTGCTCACCGAGGCGGAGAAGATCAAGCTGTGCGAGCTGGTGACCGAGTCCGGCGCGGACTACATCAAGACCTCCACCGGCTTCTCTACCGGCGGCGCCACCCGGGAGGATGTGGCCCTGTTCAAGGCCCACATCGGCCCCGGCGTGAAGATCAAGGCCGCGGGCGGCATCTCCAGCCTCCAGGACGCCGAGGACTTCATGGCCCTGGGCGCGGATCGCCTGGGCACGTCCCGGATCGTCAAGCTGGTGAAGGGCGAGCACGCCGAGGGATACTGAGCAGAACAGAACGGGGGACCGGCCCGCAGGGGCTGGCCTCCCGTTTTTATTTCTCAAATTTTATAACAGGCGGCCGGTTTCAACATGAAGTTCCGGCGTGTCATCCATCCGGGGGAACGATGTCTCCACGCTACCCACATATCCATCCGCAAGGTCAGTCAGGAGCCTGTGACGCAGTTAGGCCAGTTCCTGGACGAAGCATCCCAATAGTTCGGTGATCAAACAGAGCCTGCCCCCTTTTCAAACAGGGGGCAGGCTCTTTACATAGAGGGGCCAGGGACGATAAAATTTTAGAGAAAATTTCCTGTGGGGCCGACTAAGGACTGGCTTTCCGCGTCTTATTAGGCAGAAAGGAGTGAGCAAAACACGTGCAGCTGCAATTCTCGCATCCTTCCATCTCCGACTCGGAATTTGTGGAACGGATTGAGCAGAAAAAGGCATCCTTTTACCGGGTGGCCTTTGGGTATACACGAAATGAGGACGACGCCCTGGAGGTGGTTCAGGAGGCCGTCTGCAAGGCGTACACCGCCAAGTGGAGGCTTCGGGACCCCGAACGCTTTTACCCCTGGTTTTACCGAATACTGACCAATACGGCGCCGCTGTCCTTCCTCCGCCGGCGGCCGCCGCAGGGGGCTGTGCAGGAGGCGTGGGACGCGCTCCCGGCTGAGGACGGTGAGGAGCGGTGGGCAGACTCCCTCTGGCTGAGGGAGGAGCTGGGGCGGCTGGATGACCGAAGCCGAACCGTCATTCTCCTGAAATTTTACGAGGATATGACCTTCCGGGAGATCGCCCAGGTGCTCCGCAAGCCGGAGAGTACCGTGAAATCCGATTACTACCGGGGGATGAATCAATTGAAGGAAAGGACGACACAGATATGATACAGACATCCGAAGGAAACCTGCCGCAGGGGCTGGATGCCGCCATTCGCACCGGCCTGGAGCGTGGGCGGCGCACGGTGGCCCGGCGGGCGCGGGTGCGGCGGGGGGCCGTCCGGTCGGCCCTGTGCCTGGCACTGGTGCTGGGCCTGTTTGCCGGAGGGGTGAACGCCTCGCCGGCCTTCGCGGCCGCCATGGAGGAGCTGCCGATTCTGGGCAGACTGGTGCAGGTGTTCCGGGTCAATGCGCCCAGCGTGGACGGCGGACAGACTGCCGCAGGCAGCCGGGCGGCCCTGACCATGGAGCGGGAGGGCGATACGGAATGGCTGACCCTCCGCTACGAGCAGTCCAGCGCCGGGCGCTACCACGCCGAATTCGCCTCTTTTCCCAAGACGGTCACGCTAACCCTGCCCGGGACGGAGCGGGTGGAGATCCTGTCGGAGCTCTCCCGCGCCCAGGACACCAGCCAGTACATCAAGTCTGTTTACACCGCCGAGGGGTGGGTGGACCGCGCCGCCGTGGTCCAACTGGAGCTGGAGAGCGACGCAGATGTGCAGCTCCGGGAGTACCAGGAGCCGGGCAGTATTGTGATCCGCCTGACTCCCGCAGAGAACCGGCTGGACACCATCTATTCACTGCGTACCCTGTCGGCGGACAGCCCGGAGGCCCTCAGGTCCATGGCCGCGCCGGAGGAGGGGGCGCGCCTGCTGCGGGACAACGCAGGTCGGCTTTTTGTGGAGCTGGGCCAGTATGACACCCGGGAGAAGGCCGAGCGGGCCGCCGGTGACCGGGGGGCGGCGGGCCTGATCGTGGAGCGGCGCACCGGCAACAACGTGCCGGTCTGCTATGAGACGGAGGAGGCTTACCAGAGTGCGGTTCTGCTGGACGGGTACAATGAGCTTCTTCAGACTACTGTGGAGGTGGAGCCTATCCTTGCTTTCCTGGAGGAACACCTGGCCGGCGCGTCCGCCGAGGTACAGGACACCATGCTCCGGGGCCTGACGGGCTTCCTGGACGGGAATGAGGCGGGGCTGGACTGGGAGCGGATCGCGGCCTGCTATGCCATGGCGGGACAGACGCTGCCCGAAAAATTCCAATAAAAAGGCGGAGGAACATGAGACAGAGATACCTGAGACTGATATCGGCGCTGCTCCTGCTGGCCGTACTGGCGGCCTGCGGCACGGACAGGGAGGGCGCTGCGGGCGGCACGGTGGAGGGAGTTGTGAACCGGAACGGCGACTTTTTGGTGCTCCTGACGGACGAGGGGGAGTACCAGGCCTTTGAATTCGGAGCGGGAGTGGACACAGGCGCACTGGAGGAGGGAGACTGCGTATCCGTCACCTATACCGGAGAGCTGGGCAAGGAGGACTCCACGCCAACGGCCGTAAGTATTTCCAAACAATAGGGGAGAGGGCCCCGCCGGCAGCCTGGACTGCCGGCGGGGCATCTGCTTACGTGCGGAACCAGGGCCTTTCTGCGCTATGCTTGAAAAGCAGGAAGGGGCCGTATCATTCCCCTGAAAAGAAAAGGGGGACGGCGGTATTTTCTGGCGGCTGCACGGGAGACCTTCTCCACATAAAATTCACAATTATGTGCTATCATCCGTTTCGGGAGTGATTCGCAGTGAAACGCATTTTGATTGTGGAGGACGAGCAGGACATCCAGGAGCTGCTGGAGGCCTACCTGGGCGACGCGGGCTATGAGACGGCAACGGCGGGGGACGGCATTGAGGCGGTGAGCCGCTTTCAGCAGGAGGCGTTCGACCTGGTCCTGCTGGACGTGATGCTGCCCAAGCTGGACGGCTTCACCGTGCTGCGCCGCCTGCGGGCGGAGGGCAGCACCACGCCGGTGCTGATGCTCACGGCCCGGTCCGAGCTGACGGACCGGGTGAACGGGCTGGACTCCGGTGCGGACTACTATCTCACCAAGCCCTTTGAGCCCAAGGAGCTGCTGGCCTGCATCCGGGCCCTGACCCGCCGCCAGCCGGAGCTGCGGCAGACTGATGCCCTGAAATACGGAGACCTGCGGCTGGAGAAGACCTCCTTCACCCTCTCCTGCGGCGAGCGCTCCGTGCGGCTCAGCCGGAAGGAGTTCGACATGATGGAGATGCTGATGCTGAACCAGAAGCTGGTCATCACCAAGGAGAAGCTGCTGCTGAAGGTCTGGGGCTATGAGTCCGACGCAGAGGACAACAATGTGGAGGTCTACATCTCCTTCCTGCGGAAGAAGCTGGACCATCTCCACTCCCAGGTGAAGATCCGCACGATCCGCATGGTGGGCTACTGCCTGGAAGCGCCTGAGGAGGCGTAGTTTTCCACAAAGTCCACATTTTTCCACTTTTCCACAGAGTTTTCGACAGGAAGGAGGCGATCCTCCCATGATCCGAAAATTGCAGATCAAATTCGTGGCCATGTGCATGATTCTGGTGACCGCGGTACTGGGCGTGGTATTCACGGCTGTGTTTTTCTCCGCCAAGCAGAACATCGAGGTCATCAGCCATCAGGTGCTCCAGCGGGTCATGGAGGACGACACTCCCAGCGGCCGGCCGGATCTGGGGCTCAACCGGGGCGGGGAAGACGTTCTGCTGCCCTATTTCACGGTGAATCTCTGGGACCGCAGCGGAATCTACGAGGCCTTTGTCACAGGCGGGACCTATTCCAATCTGCAGGACACACAGGAGCTGCAGACCATTCTTACCGACTGTCTCCAGCAGAACCGGCCGGAGGGCACTATCCACAGCTACGGCCTGCGGTATCTGCGCCGGGACTATGGACTATACGAGCGCATCGCCTTTGTGGACATGTCCATGGAGCAGGCCACATTGCAGGAGATCATGGGCTCCTATCTGCAAATCGGTCTGGCGGCGCTGCTGCTGCTTCTGGGCGTCTCCATCCTGCTGGCCCGGTGGGCCACCCGCCCGGTGGCAAAGGCCTGGCAGCAGCAGCGGCAGTTCCTCTCCGACGCCTCCCACGAGCTGAAGACGCCGCTGACCGTGATCCTCTCCAATGCGGAACTGCTGGAGGCGGCGCCGCTGGAGGACCGCCCGGCCCGGTGGGCGGACAACATCCGCTCCGAGGCCGGACAGATGAAGTCCCTGGTGGAGGAGATGCTGACCCTGGCCCGGGCGGACAATGCGGTTCCCACGGCGGTGATGGGGGAGGTCTCGCTCTCCGACCTGGCCACGGACTGCGTACTGGCCTTTGAGCCGGTGGCCTTTGAGGCGGGAAAGCCCCTGGAGAGCGACATCACCCCCGACGTGACCGTCACCGGTGACGCCGACAAACTGCGCCAGCTGATCGGCGTCCTGCTGGACAACGCCATCAAGTATGGGCAGGCGGGGGGTACCATCAGCCTGACCCTGCGGCGCACAGACCGGCAGGCCCGTCTGCTGGTATCCAACCCCGGCGATCCCATCCCGCCGGACCAACTGGGCCGCCTGTTCGAGCGATTCTACCGGGCGGACGCCTCCCGGGGGGAGCAGTCTGGCTTCGGCCTGGGGCTGCCCATCGCCGCCTCCATTGCGACGGAGCACAAGGGAACTCTGAAGGCCGAGAGCGACCAGGCCTCCACCCGGTTCCTCTTCTCCATGCCGCTGAAAAAGTGAGCCATTGAAAAGAAGGGCTTTCCTTCCCGGGAGGGCCCTTTTTTTGTGCCGCTTGAAACCGTAAGAAATCTGTAAGAAATTTCTCCGGGTGTTTGTAAGAATTCCCCGGTATGCTACAATCAGCTCAAGGAGGGATCGAGATGAACGCGTGCATTCTGGTGGTAGACGACGATCCGGAGATCGTGGGGGCCATCGCCATCACCCTGGAGCGGGAGGGCTACCGGGTCCTGCGGGCCTATGACGGCATGGAGGCTCTGGATCTGGCCCTGGACCCGGCGGTGCGGCTGATCCTCATCGACGTGATGATGCCCAAGCTGGACGGGCTGTCCGCTCTGCTGCGGATCCGGGAAAAGCGGAACCTGCCGGTGATCGTCCTCTCCGCCAAAAGTGAGGACACGGACAAGATCCTGGGCCTCTCCATGGGGGCGGACGACTATGTGACCAAGCCCTTCAACCCCCAGGAGCTGGCGGCCAGAGTCCGGAGCCAGCTGCGGCGGTACACCCTGCTGGGGGACGTCCACGCGGAGGAGCGGCAGGGCCTCATCGTCAACGGGCGCCTCACCTACGACCCGGACCGCCGGGAACTGCGGGCGGATGGGGAAGCGGTGAAGCTCACCGCCACGGAGACAAAGATCGTGGACCTGCTGATGCGTAACCCCGGCCGCATCTTCCCGGCGGAGGAGATCTACCGCCGGGTGTGGGACGGGGAGGCGGCCTACGCCTGCGAAAACACGGTGATGGTCCACATCCGGCGCATTCGGGAAAAGATCGAGCTCAATCCCAAGGAGCCAGATTACATCAAGGTGGTGTGGGGCATTGGATACAAAATGGAACAGCACGGGACCTGACGAAGGTCTGGAACAACTTGTGGCCGGGGAGGTCCGGGAGGCTCTGAAGGGGGTGGAGGACGCCCCGGGCGTGGCGAAGGTCCGCGTCTCCGGAAAGACCTGCGGCAGGCTGCGGGCGGCGGCCGGACTGGCGGCCCTGGTACTGGGCGTGAGCCTGGTGCTGGGGAGCCTGGGACAGATGGCGGGCCGCCTGGCCAGCGGGGTCGACAGCGGCTCCTTCGGCAGCGGATGGTGGAGTACAGACTGGCAGGAGACCCCAGCCTTCCGGCAGGAGGTGGCCCAACGGCTGCGGGCCTTTCTGGCTATGGCCACCGGCAGCGACCTGGAGTGGTGGGATACTGCTTCCGGGGATACTTATATCGTATCCCGGGAGGGCGAATCCTTTTATGAGTGGGGCGTCACAGATACCTCCTCGGAAACCGCGTGGGTTGAGGAGAATACTGCAACCGCCGCACCGGACAAACACTATGCGGCAGACAAAAATCTGCTCTATCAGGTCCTTGGCCCGGAAAGGGAGCTGCTCTACAGCAATGTTCCGGCAGGTGCGGAGATCAGCAGCAGTCAAAATTTGCCGGAGGGGTACAACTTCCTGTTGGTCTTCCGCCATGGCAGGATCCTGCTGCGGAAGGATGGAGAGCCAGTGGACGTTTACGGCGATGGATTTTATACAGAGGATTCCCTGTGGGACGTCCCCGGCTATGAGAATTTCACGGCCGGGGAGGACGCGGCGGATGTGACCGTCTACATGGCCCTCCGGCAGGAGCCGGTGCCTTATCTCCAGCTGAACAGCGGCGGACAAACCCGCTTCTACGATGATTTTTACGGCTTATATCAGCACATTCGGGAGATGCAGGGATTCTACCTGCTGCGGGCGGTGCTGTGCGCAGCTGGAGCCGTATGCCTGATCGCCGCCCACTTCCTGCGGGCGGAACGGCGGAGGGCGGAGAAAAAGCTGGCCGCTCTCACTCGCCGCGTGCCCGGGGAGATCTGGTGGCTGGCGGCTGCCCTGGCAGTCCTCTCCATGGTGTTCTCCACAGGATTCGGCGGCTACTCTCCCTTTGAATTCTGGTATTACGGCTGGGTGGGTCCGACCGTGACGGACGCCCTGCGGCTGGCGGCGCTGCTGCCCGCCAATGCCCCGGCGCTGCTGGCGCTGGTGTGGGCGCTGTGGCTGCGGCACATCACCCGGAAAAACACGGAAAGGGAGCAGCGGCGGAGTCTGTTGAGGGGGCTGAAAAACGCATTCTTGGCAAGAGACTTGAAGCTGCCGGTGCAGAAGCGGCTCCGGCGGCGGTCTCTGGTGCGGAACCTTGCACTATGGGCCATCATGCTTACAGCTGTTCTCTGCTGTGTCCCTGTGTATGAAATGCTTTGGAACTCTTCTCTGACTGTGATCTGCGTTTTTGTTCCCGCCTTTGCGCTGATAGGGGTCCTGGAAATCTTCTGGATCCGGCGGGACTGGACCCTGGTCCGGGATATCGGCCTGCTGGCGGACCAAGTGACGGCCATCCGGGACGGGGATCTGGAAACGCCCCTGGACCTGCCGGCGGACGCAGACCTGCATCAGACCGCGGAGCAGCTGAACGACATCCAGGCGGGCCTGCACCGGGCCCTGGCAGAGCAGACCCGCAGCGAACGGATGAAGGTAGAGCTGATCTCCAACGTGTCCCACGACCTGAAAACGCCCCTGACCTCTGTGCTCTCCTATGCGGAACTGCTGCGGCAGGAGCCCCTGGAGGGGGCCGCAGCGGACTACGCCCGGATCATCGACGAGAAGGCCCGACGGCTGGCAGTGATGGTCCAGGATGTGTTCGAGGTCAGCAAGGCCGCCTCCGGCCAGCTGCCGGTCCACTTGGAGCGGCTGGATTTTGCCAAGCTCCTGCGGCAGACCCTGGCAGACCTGGAGGGGCCCATCTCCCAAAGCGGGCTGACCTTCCGGATGGAGCTGCCGGAGATACCGGTGATGATCACGGCTGACGGCCGGCGGCTGTACCGGGTGTTTCAGAACCTCATCGACAACGCCCTGAAATATGCCCTGGCGGGAAGCCGGGTCTACCTCTCCTTAAAGACCGAGGTGGGCAGGGCGGAGGCCAGCCTGCGCAACACCTCCCGGGAGGAGCTGCCCACAGGCGTGGACCTGACGGCCCGGTTCGTCCGGGGCGACGCCAGCCGTACCGATGGCGGCAGCGGCTTGGGCCTTTCCATCGCCAGCTCCTTTACCGAGGCCTGCGGCGGAGATTTCCACGTGGAGACGCTGGCGGACTTGTTCACCGCTGTGGTGTCCTTCCCCCTGGCGGAGGAGCCCTGAGCCTTCAAAGCAAAAAGCCCCGTCCGTTCGGACGGGGCTTTTGCCGTCGGACCGGGGCCGGATGGCCTGCTCTCCGCAGGACCGCCTCTGTCACTTGCCCAGATCAATGAGATAGTCCGCCATCTGCTGGGCGAACAGGCGGCCCGCCAGGGCGGCCTCCTCCGGAGAGTTGCCGGCGGCCCCTACCTCTACCAGCAAGGAGCCGGTGGTGGCGTGCTGGTTATAGCGGGAATTCCGCAGCAGGATCGGCCGCATCAGGGTGGGATAACTTTGCAAGATATTGTCCTGAAGGGCCACCGCCAGTTTCAGATTCTCCATCCAGTGCTCATGAGCCAGGCCGCTGCCGTCGCTGCCCATCACCAGAGTCATCTGGGCGGAGGTGCCCACCCCGTCGATCTCCGAGACCACCTTGTACTGATTGCCCTCCGCGTCGCCGATGGCGTCCCGGTGGACATCCAGGATGAAGCGGATGGAGGGGTATTCCGCCAGATAGGTCTCAATGGCCGCCAGGGCGTTGTTATAGGCGTCGTTGTACGACGAGTAGTCGTACAGTGTCCGGTCATGGAGGACGGAGATCCCGGCGGCGGTGAACACCTCCGCCATCTCGTCTCCCACCCCCACCACGTTGTAGCGGGAGTCCGTAGTGCGGTAGTTGCCGGACCAGACGATGTCCGTGCCCGGGGGTGGGGTGTAGGCCTCGCTGCCGTGGGTGTGGAGGATCAGAATCTGAGGCTCCCCATCGGCGAGCCGGGCGTCAAAGGGCTCCGACAGCTCCGTGACGGTGAGGGCGTGGTCCGTGCTGTTGGAGATGTAGGACCGGCCGCAGACCGTATAGCCGCTGGGGTCCGTAGGCACCAGTGTTCTGGCCGGAACGCCGTTGTCCGTCTCTCCCGTGGTCTCCAGCGGCGTCTCCTCCACCGGCTCCGTGACAGTCTCCTCCCGGCCGTCCGCACCGGATTCCTCCGTCCGCTCGGTGGACCACAGCTCCGCCACAGCCGCCCGGGCGGACAACAGCAGGGGAGACTCTCCCAACGTCATCACCGCGGCGGGGGAGAGGTCATCGTCCGCCCACAGGTCCCCCAGCTCCCATTTCAGCGCCGCCAGCGGAGACGCCGCCCGCAGGGCCGCCCAGGCCGCAGACGCGCTGTCGCTTCCGGCGGTGACCACAACCGCCCAAAGGGTCCCGGCCGCCAGCCCGGCTGCGCCCAGCCGCCGGAGCCCTCTTCTGAACGGGCCTGGAAAAACCGGCCTCTTCATATCGCCTCACCTCTGGGACAACCTTATGCGGCGGCGGGCGGAGATATGACAGCCCGGTTTTCCACAGTGTTTGGGAAAAAGGGGAGAGGGGTTCGCCCTCTCCCGCATCTCTCTTATTTCTGCTCAGCGGCCGCCTTTTGGTCCATCAGCGCCTTGTCTACGCAGAAGAAGGTGAACTCCCCCGTGGCCAGCAGCCTGCCGCCGTCTCCGGTGATGTCCACAGCGGTGAGCACCGTGGACTTTCCACGGTGCCGGACCCAAGCAGAGGCCCGCACCGTCCCTGTGGCCTGGTTGCGCAGGAAGTGGAGCGCGCTGGTCTGTGTGACGTAATACCGCCCGTCGCTGTGGGCCGCCGCGCCGGTGGCGTTGTCCGCCAGGGTGTAGATGGCGCCGCCATGAATCAGCCCATAGGGGTTGCAGCTCTCCGGGCGGATGTCCAGCTTGAAGACCGCCCGGTCTTTTTCCACGCGTTCCAGCTCAATATAGTTATGGAGCATGAAGGCATTCTTCCTCATTCGTGTCTCCGCGCTCTCCCGGATATGTTCTAGAGATTCTTCCATCGTGTGCTTCCTTTCCGTTTTCAAACAATTTTTCTTCTATTTTAATGGGAGGGGGGAGAATCTGTCAAGAACTGCGAAAGTTCATGCTGCCTGTCCGTGTTTATCTGTATACGCATAGAAAGACCAGAGCGCCGGCTGTATAGCCGTCGCCCTAGTCCGCTTTCCACATACTGTTAAAAATGCACTGACTCCAGTGTCTCCAGTTCTGCCTGCCACAGTGCCGCGGAAGCATCGCTCGGCATCCGCCAGTCGCCGCGGGGGGAGAGTGCCGCAGAACCTACCTTGGGGCCGTCCGGCAGACAGCTGCGCTTAAACTGCTGAGCAAAGAAGCGACGGTAGAACGTACGCAGCCACGTGCGGACGGTCTTGGCGTCGTAGACGCCCTCAAAGCTCTTGAGCGCCATGCGGTAGATCTTGCCCGGCTCAAAGCCAAAACGCAGCAGGTAGTAGAGGAAGTAGTCGTGCAGCTCGTACGGGCCCACCAAATCCTCGGTCTTCTGGGCAATCTCGCCATCGCCCGTCGGCGGCAGAAGCTCAGGGGACACCGGCGTATCGAGGATGTCGAGCAAGACCTCGGCAATACGCCCGCCAAAGACATCGGCCGCATAGCGAACCAGATGACGCACGAGCGTCTTGGGCACGCTCGCGTTGACGGCGTACATGCTCATATGGTCGCCATTGTACGTAGCCCAGCCGAGCGCCAGCTCCGACAGGTCGCCGGTGCCGATGACAAAGCCGCCAGCCTGGTTGGCCAGATCCATCAGAATCTGCGTGCGCTCGCGGGCCTGGCTGTTCTCGTAGGTCACGTCCTGCACGGACGGATCGTGCTCAATGTCCTTGAAGTGCTGCTCCACGGCCGCGTGAATCGAAACCTCGCGGAAGCTCACGCCCAGGTCGCGCGCGAGCGACTCGGCATTGGACTTAGTGCGATGCGTCGTGCCAAAGCCAGGCATGGAGACCGCCGTGATACCCGTGCGCGGCAGCCCCAGTGCATCGAAGGCACGCACCGTCACGAGCAGTGCCAGCGTGGAATCCAGGCCGCCCGAAAGACCGATGACTGCAGCCTTGGTGCCCGTATGGGCAAGGCGGGTCCTGAGGCCGGCGGTCTGCAGGTCAAGGATGGTCTCACAACGCTCGGCCAGGTCGCCATGGTCGGCCGGCACAAAAGGTGCACGCGGGAAAACGCGGTCGATATCGCAGGCATCGCGCAGGACGGGTTCTTCGGCCAACACGCCCTCAAACGAAAACTCAACAGTCGTGGCCTCCGGCGCATCGTCGGCGCGTGTCCACGTCGTCGAGCGACGGCGCTCGGCAACCAGACGGTCAAGATCGACGTCGGCGATGGCCATGTCACAGGTGAGAAGCCTGGTCGCGGCAAGCTTGGAGCCGTTTTCGTAGATAAGGTTCTCGCCCGCAAAGACCATGTCGGTCGTGGACTCGCCCTCGCTCGCGTCTGCGTAGGCATAGGCGCAGTACAGGCGTGCGCTCTGGTTGGAGATGAGGCTGCGACGGTAATCTGCCTTGCCGATGATCTCGTCCGAGGCTGACGGGTTGAGGATCACCGTGGCACCGGCAAGCGCCATCTCGGTCGAAGGGGGCGCCGGCACCCACAGGTCCTCACAGACCTCGACGCCCAGCACTAGGTCCTCGGCACCCTCATCACAACAGCGGTAGACAAGTCCCGAGCCAAGCGGCACCGGACCTTGACCGGCAAATTCAACCCACACGGGATCGGCGGGCGCCGGAGCAAACCAGCGGCGCTCGTAGAACTCACCGTAGTTGGGCAGATACTTTTTGGCCGTAAGGCCCAAAAGCTCGCCCGCGCAGCACACGGCCGCGCAATTGTAGATGTTTTCGGTCACCGCAACGGGCAAGCCAACAGTAAAGACGATCGGCAACTCACGCGTTTCATCGAGGATGCGCACCAGCGCCGCCTCGCAGGCGTGCAGCAGCGTGCGGTTATGGAACAGATCAGCCGCGGTATAACCAGTCAGGTTAAGCTCGGGCAGCACGAGCGCACGAACGCCGCACTCGGTAGCCTCGCGAACAGCCGCCAGCGCAACCTCGGCATTGCCCTCAACATCGGCCACGCGAATCTTGGGCGAGGCCGCTGCCACGCGCAAAAAACCGTCGTTCTCAACTTGACCGTTTAGAAAATCGTTCATGCGAGCTCCAGCACATCCGTTAGCCGCAACGAGCGGCGGCGATATAGTCCGCCTCCATTGTACTGTCAAGTTCAATCAGCACAGATGGGACAAGCTCATGATTAAAATTGGAAAAGAGAAGCCGGGATGACGTTTAGCAGTAGAACGAGATCTCGTCCACAAGGAAAAATGCCTTCCATTTAGAGCAAATCAATTCATGCTGAGCGGCGATGATTTCACAGAGGTCATCAAGCGTGCTCCGGGGGATCTTCGCTTTGTTATTAGCGACAATGCAGCCACCTCTTCGAGTCAGCCAGATTTTGGCCGAGTTATCTGAAGGCGCCCCCTTGCAAACATGGACATGGATTGGCTCGCCCGCTTCATTGGACCAAAAGAAGACCCGATAGCCGCCAATAAGAAAAAGGCTAGGCAACTTTAGCTCCTCCGTTTGCGGCGTAGCGATACAGCAGATGGGCGTTATTGCTCAGAAAAGTCTCAAAACCTCGCTTCTCCTCGTCGGTAAAACGCCCCTCCCACATGGTCCAATTGTAAGAAGGCAGCTCGCAACGAGCGGAGTCGAAACCCTCTGCCGTCGGTCGTTCAAAATGCACGATGACCTTTTCGATATCGCCATCTGTGATCAGGTCAGAATGAATGACCTCGGTACCATCTTCGAATGTCATATACGGGTACATCACGTAAACCACCTCGCAATCATTAATTCAGTTTAGCATCAAGCTAGTGCACCAATGATAGCAAGCCCCCTTGATGAGTTGATGGCATCTGTTGCCAGCACGATCGACGGCGGTCCGGATTGTTGGGCCCCGGCCATAATCGACCGCCACGAAGCGTTCATCCGCAGATGCGTGGCATAGCGCCTAGAACACTAGCTGAGACAAGGACACTATCGCTGGCATAGTGAACATAGACAGAAGGGTGGTAACACAGACTGTTCCACATGCATATCGATAGTCCTTATTATGCTGCTGGGCAAAGATAGCTACATTCGCGCCGGTGGGGGTCGCAGCCGCAATCAGCAGCGCCATCTTAATTGACCTATCACATGGAAAGAGACATAGGAACAGGAGCGAAAGAATCGGAATGACAAGCAGCCTGACCGATGAGACGGCAAACAAGCTTTTCGCCCTCAGGAGCGCCATCAAATCAGACTGAGCAAGATAGATACCGAGAGTCATCATTGCTAGCGGAGTGTTGAGCCCCGAGATATACGAAAGCACTGACTGTGCCAGAGGGACCGTTGGGACACGAAGGATAAAAATCAAGAAACCGCCCAATAAAGCCATGACCATTGGACTTGTCAGGATCGCTTTAGGACTCATACATTTTTTAGACCCCGACAGCAGATACTGCCCATATGTCCATTGCATGGCATTGAGAAGAGCGATCATGCACGTGATGAAAAACACGGCATCTTTTCCAAGCGCCGCTTCAACAAGGGGTATTCCCACAAATCCAGCATTCGAGAATGCCGCAGCAAAAATGTCGATGGGACGGGCCCTGAACAACAGGCGGGCAACAACGCAAGCGAGCAACAACATCGCCGCCGACAGCATTAAGGTCATTCCCAACTCATACATCCTCTGAAACGAATACTCGATCCAAAATGATTTGAGAATGATTGCGGGAATCACAAGGTTGATGAGCAACTTTCCGAATTCTATTGCAGCCTGCTCGCTCAATATGCCCAAGCGGTTTAGAGCGTAGCCCATTCCCATGAGCAAAAACATGATAAGGACTTGTTGGATGAGAGGTTCAATGATTGACACAATACATGCTCCGTATAATCCTGACCGGTTCATCTACCACGATGGTCTATAGCGCCTGCTATAGCGCGGCACCGACCGCCTGAATGATTCGCGCAACGAACGCATCGGCAACCCCGCGCGGCGTTCGCGAGTTGTAGGTTTCAAAATACTTGCCGTAGTCTTCCTGAGGCACAAGGTAGTTGCAGTACGTGTTCGCATAGCCGATAACAAAGACGTTGTATTGGCTAAACGCCCTCTTAAAATCCAAGCCTAATGTGCTACACGTATCGCATGGCATCGTGATAAAAATGCAGTTACCAATTACCGCAAACTGGCTCGGAAGCTCAAGCTCGATTTTCCCCATCGAGAGCTTAAGCTGTTGCCGCTTAAGGAGAAAGTCTCGCATCGGGCTCGCATCCATAGCCTCTATCCGATTGGTCATCTCGATCCAATCCGGATCTGTTTTTGCATCGTAGACACTCTTCATGCTGATAGAGCCCCAACGCGGGGTATCAACTCTGAGTGCCGCGCGCTCACGCTTGGATTCAATTTGAGCGCAAAGTTCGTTAGCCGTACGCTCGAGTTCGGCAACTCCCTCCCCTTGCCGATAGAAACGCGTCGACACATCCCCGCACGTTCCGTTGACGCAAAGTACAGGACAGCCATATTTCCTCTCCAAACGCTGCCTGACATGCCCAATCAAATCAGCAGAGAGGACGGCGCTTTTCCCATTAAGGATGGTAGGATGAGCGGACATGAACAGCATTTTTCCAATTGGGCGACCACCTTGAGCGTCCTCAAACGAGAAAATACTTACCTGTTTATCGGCCGGACCGCCCTGAACATTTCGATTCCCGTACAGTCCCTCGATGCCTAACATCTCCATCGATACGGTCGCCTTCGACCTGGACGCCCATGCAGATACCGCCGCCTCGGTAGCCAAGCCAATCAAATCACTCGTCAATTCGGTTTCAGGTAACGTGTCCTCGTAGGCAAGCTTAAAATAGCATGGTGCAGAATGGGTATGAATGCATGCGACGACGATATTGCTCGAATCGATGCCCGTTTTTGACGATACGGCGTTCTTGACCGAAAGGGAAAAATCTTTCGACACCATTATTGAATCGAGCTCGATAAGAATAAACGGGACAAGATCAACACAGACAGCGCTAGCGTTGACCTCAATAGGATCAAGAACATCCGTCCAGGCACCTTTTCTGTTGTAGCCGCCCATGCGGCAAGGAGACTGGGGTGTTACGTCAATCTTCGAGATTCCAAACTCTATGTTCATTCCAACTCCAACTCTTCGCGGCACACGCCGCCCAAACATCGGAAATAGAAATACAAAAAGAGAAGGGCGTCATGGACGCCCTTCCAATGCGTCCTGCCACACGCAGGCCGTAGAAAACTTAACGCTCGGAAACGGGACCATTCTCGAGCTCATCCGCCGTAAAGCCCAGGAAATACGTGCCCAAGGCGCTCACAAGGAAGCCTGCACCAGCAGCGATTCCAAAGTTGATGAGATTCTGGGTCCCGCCGCCCGCAAACGCGAGGAACTCCAAGAAGTTGGATGCCGCGCCGGCAGTATAAACCGTGGCTCCGAGAGCGATTGCAAGCGCACCGGCAACAAAGGATCCGATAATCTTCCAGACAAACACGCGGCGATAGCGCAGCATCATGCCGTAGATGAAAGGCTCGCCGACGCCTCCGACAATGTTTGCGACCAAATAGCCGAATGCCATGCTCTTCTCGTCTTTATCGCACAGCTTGAGCCAGGTCGCCACCTCGCAGCCGAAGGTCGCCCAAAGGCTAACGCCCGTCGCAACCAAAACAAAGCTGTCGGTTCCCACAGTCATATAGTTAGCGATGGCAATCATCGCAACCGCCACATGCATGCCGGTAATAATCATTGGGCACCAAAGACCCGCCAGAATACCTCCTCCGAGGATGGCGGCGATACCACCGGAAGTACCAAGGAACTCAAAACCGGCGGCGAGGGCATTACCGGCCCATGAACCAACAGGGGCGAGAGCGCAGAGAGACACAGGAACAGCGACGACCATGGTAACGAAAGGCGCGAAAACCGTTGAAAGGGTATCTGGCACATATTTGCGGAAGAAGCGCTCGATATAACTCATCGCCCACACGGACAGAAGAATGGGAAGGACCGTCTTTGTGTAGTTTGCGGCGACGCAAGGAATGCCATAAACGGAGAACTGAGCTCCATCGGTCGCAAGCTGAATCATGGTCGGGTCGATAAGAATGCCGCCCATAAAGGCACCGAGGACAGGCGTTACGCCAATGTTCTTAGCCGCATTATAGCCAAGGTAGATGGGGATAAAATAGAACGCTGCGTCATAAACCATGTTCATCAGAACATAAAGGTCGCTTGTGTCGGACAGCACGCCCGCCATCGTAGGTCCCAGCACCACCGCTACGGTCTTGAACAGGCCAGCACACATTAGGACGGGGATCATAGGCACCATGGAGCTTGACAGGTAGTTGAGGATGTTATTGCCAATAACCTTAGGTGTGAGCTTCTGCTTAGGAGCATCAAGGTTCTCGTCGATGGCGTCCTGCTTGGCAAAGCCGCCGATCTTGCAGAGCTCGTCATAAACCTTGGGCACGTTTTGGCCCACGATTACCTGGAACTGCCCTCCGGAGATTTGAGCACCCAACACACCGCCAATCTTCTTCACTTCTTTGATATCGGGGGCATCGATATCTTTGAGGTTAAAACGCAGGCGCGTCATACAGTGCGCAACAAACGTCACGTTCTCCTTGCCACCGACGGCCTCGAGCACGTCCGCGGCGATTTTCTTATTGTCAGTCATAGCTGAACTCCCTTGCTTTTCTGTCTTCCCGTTTGCGCACACGCGAAGAACCGATTACGGCAGGCCTGACACGAGGCAAATCGAGAAAAGCAAGAAGAAGACAAAAACAGAAGAGCCCCAAAGCACAAAGCGGACAGGGAACTGTCTACGTCATGCTTCGAGGCTCTTCTCGAATAACACCTTATGTGACTACGAAACTACATCCAACAGATGCTTTTACGAAAGTCGAAACCGGCAAACGGTCGAATTTCGGCGATGAACGGTCAATCAGGACCTGGATCCCGCGCAGACGCGATTGACATGGAGCATCAGGTAGACCTTCTCTTCATCGGCGAGCGCGGCGTCAAAGCGTTCTTCGATAAGCGCGGCCATGCGGTCGACGCACACGGCCACATCGGGATGCTGCTCGCAAAGCGGCCCATAGAGCGCACCGTTCTCCGTGTTGAGGGGCTCTCCTGTCTGCACGCGCTCCAGCAGGTAGCGCACGTGTGTGGCATAGCGGCAAAAGTCAAAGCCGTCGCGGTCCACACAAACCCCCAGCTCGGACTCGATGATCTTGGTGAAGTTCTCGAGCATCACCTCGTCCTTACGCACCGTATTGGATTTGGCCTTTGAAGACGAGGCGACCACGCTGTTGACGATGCAGAGCGCGATACCGCTCGCCTCCCCCCGCGGCATCTTAACGTTGAAGCCGCGATTGATGCCCTCGAGCGCGAACTGGGCGATCTTGTACTCGATGGGGTACATCTGCTGCACGTCATAGGAAAGCGGCATCTGCACAAACATATGCTCGCGGCAGCGCTTGATGGCAAAAGCGATATGGTCGGCCATGGTAAAGGGAAGGTTTGCCGAGAGCTCGCGCGAGATGTTGGAGCGAGCGATATCGGCAATCTGGGCGGAGAACTCCATCACCTGAGGATCGATCTCGTCGAGCAGCGCTAGGTAGCGCGAGTCGACACCGTAGAAGGTTCGCTCGATCTTATCGAGTGTGACCTCATCGGGGCCATTGGGAAACCCGATACCGCGGCCAATTGCCACGAGTTCACGGCCCTTGGCGTTTACGCAGATAACCGTATTGTTGTTGATCCGCTTAAGGATTTTCATGACGCTCCCTACCCGGCGCAAGCAACAGCGCCGCGAGCCCGATTATTCCACGGGATTTCAAATCCGGTCAACCTTCCTTTCGACATCCGAACGATTCGCCCCGTCTTCATTCGATCAGCCTGAGAAGAAGTTTCGCGCTTTGGTGAGTTGATGGTGTTGCGGGCGAATCCATCTCCGGTTCACACCGACTGGGTACCCTGAGGGCTGAACAACCTGTCGCAGCACTAAACGAACCGGGAGGACCCCGTATGACAACCAAGTACACCGACGCGCCGCGCACGCGCGTCATGACGCCGGCATCGCTCAACAACGGCGTGCACGAGAACCATTCCATCGGACAGACCATGGCCATCGCGCCCAAAAAGGGCCTGTTCGATGACATTTCCATTCCCCAGATCATCGCCGGCGCCGCAGCTGCCGCCACGAGCGTGGCGCTTGCTTCATTGGTGCCGCTGTGAGCTCAGTCATCACTGTTGTGTCCTCGCAGGTCTATCGCCACTTTATCTCCGCCAGCGCCGAAGCAATCAAGGGCACTCATGCCGCTGTCGACTACCCTACCGGCGCCTACGAGCCCGTTGAGCCCAATGTCGAGGAACACCTAGGTGGCGCCGCAACAACGCAGGAGATGCGCCAGGCTGTGGGACGCGCGACCACGGCGCGCGTCGCTCCCAACAGCCTGCGCGCCAAGGCGGCGGCTGAGCGCAGCCAGACGCAAAAGAAGGTCATCGTCTTCTCGATCGCCATCGCCATCGTCGCGGTCATCGCTTGCGCCGGCGCCATCCTTATCACCACTGCCGGTGAGGGCCTGGGCGAGCGCCCCGAGCCAATCCTTTCGTCGCGTACGACCGAGAGCGATGCAAATGACAACACCCAGTCTCAAGATCAGCAGACGCAGACGGACGACACGCAAGACAGTTCCACCTCTGCCAATTCGTCCTCGAACACCCAAGACCAATCGCAGGGCACCGATTCCTCTACGGCCAACAGCGGCACGCCATCCGGCACGGCCGACTCAAGCCAAACGACTGACGGCTCTCAACCGAGCACGGGCGACCAGGCGAATGGCAATACACCGAGTACGGGATCTACCGACAACAGCAACACCAACAGCTCGAGCGGAACCGCGTCCGGCACGGCATCTGACAGCTCAAGCCAAGGCACGACATCGGGCAACTAGGCACTGCATCCCCAGATAGGCAACCTGTACAACGGGCACGAATCGACAGCGGTTCGCGCCTGTTTGCCTTGGGCGCCGCCATGGCGAACGCTCTGCGATGGTAAGATGCTTTACATATGTAAAGAGGAGATTTGCCATGAGCAAGACAATAGTTAGGCCCACGCTTGCGCTGGGCAACCACATCTATCTGTATCGCCTGCTGCGCGATGCGATTGGATGCGGCAAGCAAACATTTATGACACAGGTCGAGGAGGCGCTCGCCGCAGACGACATGACTGCTTATGACCTGGGCTTCGAGTCCACGCGCGAATTGCTCGAGGAGCTTAACGACTGCATTAAGCTGACCGTCTTCAAAGGCGGCCGCCTGTATGCCACCGTCATCGCCAACGAGGCATGGGATGCCGCCCTTGCCAAGGACGAGGACAAGCGCAAGGCTACCAAGGGCGCCAAGCAGTCCTACAAAAAGAAGAAGCGCGGCAAGAAGGACCTGAAGGCCGTGCGCCCCAAGCACGTTAAGCGTCCCGAGCCCGAAGCCATGGTTGGAGCCGTGCCGGAACCCGAACCCGAGACAGAGATCGAAGTCGCTATTGGAGTAACAGCAGAGGCCGAAACCGAAATCGCCGCCACGACCGATCCCGAAGTCATATCCGAGCAGGAAGCCACTGCGGAGCTCAACGAGGCATCCAAGTCGACAACCGAAGAGGCGGCTGGCCAGCCCGAGGCGCCCGTGTTCCAGAACCACGATGTCTTTGGCGACAACACCGAGGACAATCAGTCCGACGAGCTCGCGGATCAAGATGCTGCCGAGGCAGCACCGGAGCCCGAGGCGCCCCAGCCTGCCATCTCGCTCACGGTTGTCTACGACCCCGAGAACGCCAACGCCGGCATCACCACCATGGTATCCACGCCGGTCGAGGCCAAGCCGAACGTCGAGGCAGAGGACACTCCGCAGGCCGATGCCAAAACCGGGACCGAAGACACGTCCATCTCCGTGGAACCGACAGATTCCATAGCTAAGCCAGAAGCGGCATCTGAGTCTGCACTTGTCATTGAGTCCGCATCCGCACCCGCCTGTGACCAGGCTCCCACACCTGCACCGACTCCGGTCCCCAATTCAGCACCGGCCCCCGCTCCCGCAGCACCGACCATCCCCGGGGACTTCCCCATCGATTTCGCGACCGAGGTCTTCTGCCCTAGCCCGCTGCTGCACCAGCTGTCGACTTATCTCCCCTACGGCGCCGACACCCTCGGCATCGTCGGCGAGTACTACTGGATCGCTCGCGAGCGCGGTACCATCGAGGCCGGCCGTAACCGCGCGAGCTTCCCCCTGCGCTACACACAGGCCGGCAAACGCCACGAAGTCACCGTACGCATTCGCCGCAACACCACCGGCGGCCTCGGAGCCACCTGGGCCATCGACAAGGTCGAAGCCCCGGACGAGTAAAAAACGGCCTCGGATAGCCAATTGACCATCCGAGGCCGTTTGAATTCAGGCCTTTTAGTTGTCATCGGCGCATATAGACACCAGAGAAGCAAGCTCATCCTCAAGTTGCGGAGCAAAGTATCTAAAAGAAACCTGCGCTCCAGTCGGTATCGACTCAATCATATTCGCAGCATTATCTGAAACTCGGTACGATGCAGTTTCACCTGTCTTCAAATCCTCTATTGAGCAGACAGCGTCTTCAGCATCAATCGACCTAAGCACGCCTTTTCCTTGTAACATCACATCGGCATGCCCGCCAGCTATTTCTAATGAACCTGAGTCTGTCGCAGTCACTTCTCCGGAACCTCCGCGCGATATCTCTTCCTTTGTTGAACAGCCCACCAATGAAGCCATCAGCACCAAAGACAGAGCTAGACGAATCGCCCTACTTCGAAAAAGTCGTTCCATAAGTCCACGCATAATAGCTCTGATCATACTTCAGGAAGGATAAAGATGAATTCCAGCCGTCCGCTATGCCAATCATCTGCCTTGTCTCTCCAGTTTTCTTACCAGTAAGTGTGGCGTAAGCCTCCGCTGTTACAGAATGGGCTGATCCGTTGTACAAA
>ERZ839947.974-NODE-974-length-31216-cov-6.952184_pt1 | contig 31216 bp, 25 predicted proteins | sample MGYA00519908_ERZ839947 | MGnify/ENA primary metagenome ERZ839947 (study PRJEB31850, sample SAMEA3708857) | human gut metagenome | biome: human gut; feature: human-associated habitat; material: faeces | place: China | collected 2014 ... | reverse complement strand
TTGAAGAAAAATAGCCCGATTAAAAAAATCACGGGCTATTTCACGGGAGTTTGGGCTGGAGTATCTCGGAATCAAATACAAATTAGGTGTGGATTTCTTGGATAAAGCTTCCATCCAAGGCCGCGATGAAAAGGATGTCGAGAGGGCGATTGAAAGAGCCTTGGAACACGGCGTTTCTCAGAGTTTTATTGAAAAAACAGGGGCTATACAGGCATTAGCGGTATTTTAGATACCGGCAGACCGGGCCCCACGATTGCAATCAGAGCTGACTTAGACGCGGTCCCGGTTCAAGAAAGTTCTGCTGAAGAACATGAAGCGGTCAAAGGCAATTATGTTTCAGAGATTCCCGGTGTGATGCATGCCTGCGGCCATGACGCCCATACGTCCATTTTGTTGGCGGTGGCAGAATGGGCCGTTAGAAATAAAGAGCACCTCGTAGGAAAATATAAATTCATTTTCCAGCCTGCTGAAGAAGGTGTTCGAGGCGGATTAGCGGTGGCGAACGGCGGAATTTTCGATGATGTGGATGAAATCTTATGTTTTCATGTAGGCCCCGAATGCAAGTTAGGCGAAGTCGGCATCTGTGAAGGTGGCTACCTGGCTACAACTAAGCTTAACGTTAGTTTCGAAGGCGCTCAGGCCCATGCCGGATCAAATCCGGAGGCCGGGAAGAGCGCATTGTTGGCTGCCTGCAATGCGGCAACTTTAGTTGCAGGAATTCCGAGACATAGCGGTGGATTAACTCGAGTGTGCGTCGGAAAATTGGAAGCAGGCGAGAGCCGAAACGTTATTCCAGCTCATGCACGGATGGAGATTGAAACCCGCGGTGCCACGAGTGATTTAGATGCATTCATGGTTGACCATGTCAAACGCATTGTTCGAGGCACCGAGGCAGCTTTTGACGTTAAGGCGAAAATTGAGAAAGTCGGCTCTGCCGCGAATCTGGAAACGGATCCGGAAGTGTTGGCAAGACTTGCCAAGATTACAGAGCAAATGGAGTCAGTAGAGAAAACGAACTTCATCCGGTTCGTTCCTGCCTCAGAGGACTGCACATGGCTGATTAGGCGGGTAAGGGAACACGGTGGAAAAGCAGGCTACTTCTTGTTCGGCTGCAACCATCATGGTCACCACAGAGGAGATTTTTCGATACAGGACGAAAAATCGATGCCGGTTGCTTTCGAAATGCTAACGAAGTACTTAGCAGAAAGAAACATGAGCTGCTGACTGCCGCAATCAGGAGCCGATATTTCTGTCGAAAATGGCGCCTTACTTTTTATCGCATAAAAAAGACCTCCGAAATTCGGAGGTCAATTCATTCAAGCTTTGGAAAAAATCAGCTACTTCTAAGTCAACTAACTTTGAAGAACGTTCTTGATCTGGTCGCTGGTTCTCATCAGATCGTAAGTCTGACTGTCGTCAAAGGCGGCAAAGACGGTACCGATGCGGTCGGTGATGACATACATATCGTCAGGAGTCTTTTCAATCCAGCCTAGGTCGACGAGCTTGGCGAGTTTACGGCGGACAGTTTCACGAGGAATGCCGGTAACGTCCGAAATCGAGAGGGCGTTGCAGGGCAGGTACTGTCTCTGGCCGTTGAACGATGCAGGCTGATAGCCGCGGCGTTCGTCGTAGAAGCGTTCTGTGTTGCGGGAAGCAATTTCACCGAGGATCAAGCAGAGCGTCAGATCGCCGTCATAGGCCTGATACATTGCGCGAAGGCGGCTGGTCATGAAGCGAAGAAGCAGGACGGATAAAACGTCTCGGTGAGAAGCGTAGGTTTCAGGAGAGACACCGGCGGGAATTCTGAGTCCGGACGGTAATTCGGTCGGGAAAGCGGCTCTGTCTTTCGGTGTGCGACGTGTTCTTAGCATTTTGTTTCTCCTATGTAACTTTTTGAATCTCTTGCTGAAAACTTTGTTTGATTTCGTTTTCAATGAAGTCATCATATCGGGAATTCCCGAGGTGAGCAAGTAAAAACCCATATTTATACATACCATATAAACAGTATATTCATAAAGTTACATAGGAGATTATTAGGGAAAAGAGTTAGGGATTACGCCTAAAATGCCCGTCGTTATTGGCTTCGCAATTTCTTAAGGAGAATTCGTTTTTTCGAAAAAATACCCAAAATGGAATTGTAATAAATTGTAAAATAAATGTAACTCTCTTTGTCAGCTAATCGAAAAATTTGATTTGTCAGATTTAAAACCAATTTGGTAAGTTAATAATCTCAAGAGTTTCAAGAGTTTTTAGTTTGTATAACAATTATTTGTCCGCTTAATAACCTGTGTTACAAGGGTTGTAAGGAAAGGAACTATTTTGGTAATCAGAGTCTTGACAGTTACTGTGCTTATCTTTTTTGATGGCTTAACTTGTTGTTTTGCAAAAGCTTGACTGAGAATTTTTCACAATACCAAAAATTTGGTATTTTGGGTTATTGTTCGTACAAAAATCACATTTATGTGCGAGAGCTTGTCTGTTCACGAGATCATAGGTTAGACAGAGACATTCTTTTTGGTATTGAATGACCTCCATGGAATAGAACCCTAAAAGTCGGGGAATAAATACATCTTGATCCGAGTCGGCTAAATATTTCTTAAAAACCTATTGAAAAATATAGTTTTTTCTTGACTTTTTAAGATGTGTGTACTATAATTATAAGCATATTTAAAGAAGGTTCCTGATCATGTCTAAGCCAATAACCGGAAAAACTACCACCTCTGTTTGGAAGCAAAAGCGTAAAAACGGCGATATTTACGTCTGGGAAAGACAAACTGTTTACATTCCGGAGACGCGCAAGACCAAGGAACTCTCCCGAAAACTGCTCGGCAAGATTCCTGCCGGATCGACCGACGGAGAAATCGTGCCCACCAGGCCCAAACGCAAAAAGACCGAGGATGCAGTACCTCAGTCCTCGACACGTTCAAAAATTGGATCAACTTCGCTTCTGCGTTGGGTCGGCGAGCAAAGCGGTATTACAGAAGATTTGCTCTCTTGCATGGATGAGGGCTCGGCTAAAAAGGTAGACACGATTGCTCAGTTTTGGTTGGCTAATCAGGGTGACAGACTGCAGAGAATGCAGAAGTGGCAGTTCCTTCATCCCACTCCTTATCCGGAGCCGATTTCAAAGGACGTTTACCACGACTTGTTTGAATATCTCGGATTAAACGAAGGCATCGTTAAAAACTACTTCCTTGCCAGAGCTAAACGCTGCCATAAGGAGGACGCGGTTGCCTTTGACTCTTCAACCGTCTCTTCATACTCCCGATACATTAAGGAAACTCGTCAGGGTTTTAACAAGGCCGGTGACGGTCTGGACACCGTTAAGCTTCTCACGTTATTTGATTTAGCGACGCACCAGCCCATCGCATTTGCACGCGAACCGGGAAACTTGGCCGATGTCTCCGGCATAGAAAACGCTCTAAAGCAGTTCTCGTTCTTAAACATCTCCAAGGCTCAAATCGTTACCGACAAGGGGTATTACAGCCAGAACAATATCGGACAGATGCTGCGCAAACACATCAAATTCCTGACGGCTGCGTCTATAGATCTGTCTTGGGTTAACCACCACCTCCAGAAAAACAAGTCCGGACTGGAAACCGCCTCAAGCCTTTGCCCTTGGGACTTCAACATCCATGGCATTACGGTTCCGGTTGATGCTGAGTTTACCTACCAAAGACAGCGGAACAGAGGCGAAGCAGCCAAGGGCGACACTCTCAGTGAAACAAGGCGGTTATACCTGCACCTCTATCTGAACCGCGAAAGGGTTGGAGAGGATGAAAAACGCCTTGCGACAGATCTTATGTCCCTAAAGAACGATATTGAAAAAGGCCTGTGGGATGAGCTCAGTGAATCAGCTCAGAAGAAGGCAGAAAAATATCTCAACACAAGCCGGCTCGGCAGAGGCGGAAAACTCAAAGTTACGATAAACGAAGAGGCCTACGCCCAGGCCAGGAAAGATTACGGCTACTTTGCCCTTGTCTCCAACAAAGCTGAGGACTGCTTCGAGGCTCTAAGAAAGTACCGTCTGCGCGAAAAGATTGAAGAAGCATTTAAAGACACGAAAAATCGCCTGGACGGTTCACGCACTCGCGTCTGGGACGGAGATACCCTCAAAGGACGTATGTTCTGTCAATTTGTTGGGCTTGGATATCAGTGCTTCCTGCACACGAAGATAAAGGAACTCAAAGAAAAGCTTGAGTCGAGCCTCGGCGACAAAAAACTTGCGGAAAAGGACAAAGATCAGAACGCCGATCTGCTCAAATGGCTGAAAAAACAATCGATGCAAAGTTTAATCGACTGGTTCGACCGCATTGAATTGACGAGCCTGAGGAGCGATGACGGGACCGTCACACAAAGAAGCAGCGATACGAAACGTGACCGATTGTTCTTTACCTTGCTGGGGATACCGGGGTTTGAAGATAAGCCGCAGACTCAGCTAAAGGTCAGTCCGTAGAATTCTGATGTGACCTTTAGCCTACTTTTAGGATAGAACCGCTCGTGCGAGGATGGCTTCTTTTGGGCAAAGAAAAAGCCGGACTCGGCCGGCTCAAAGATTCTGATTGTTAACTCAATAATTGTTCTTTTCTGCTGCAATGGCTTTTTCAGCCAGCTCTTTGTAGAAGGCGTAGCGATCGGGATCGATCTCACCTTTCTCTACAGAAGCCTTAACAGCGCATCCCGGTTCATTCAAATGGCGGCAGTTCGTGAACCGGCAGTATTCCACGCGATCTCTGATCTCGGGCATCCCGCGCATGATGTCGTTTAGCGTCAGATGCGAGAGACCGAATTCTTGGAAACCCGGAGAGTCGACAATGGCGCCGCCTTCATAGTTGAACCAGCGGGCGGCAGTCGTGGTCTGCTTGCCGAGATTTAAAGCAACCGAGTATTCCTGAGTCCTTTGATCGGCGTTTTTAACCAGCAAATTCAAGATCGTGGATTTGCCCATGCCTGACTGACCGATTAACAGCGTCACCTTGCCTTCAAAAAGCGGCTCCAGCGTCTTAACCGTGCCTTCGGGATCCTTGGTCGCAGAAACTTCTACAACCTCGGCTCCGAGCTCTTTTAGCTGGTTAATGAACGGTCGGACTTCCGGCTCGTCTTCTGTAAAGTCCGTCTTGTTCCGAATCATCAGAATGTGAATGTCGGCGGTTTCCGCCGCCAGCATGGCCTTCCAAATGAAATGAGGATTGTAGGAAGGGCGGGTGGCAAAAACGACTGCCACCTGATCAATATTGGAGGCAAGAGGTTTGGTTCTCAGCTCGTCGCTGCGGTAGAGCAGGGAGCGGCGCGGTTCGATTTTTTGAATCGAGACCTGCTCGGCCGAGGTCTGCAGACAGTCGACGATGTCGCCGACAGCGAGGTCAACCTTTTTACCCTTACGGGTTGCTTCGAGCACTGTGCCGTCTTCTTTTTCCACAAAACTATGGCGGCCGTGGGAGGAAATCACACGGGCTTTAAACCAAACCTGCTCTTTCATACTACTTTCTCATTTCGCTCTGAATGGTTGCAATTCTGATCGCTGCGTCCGGATGGGAAGAATAGAAAGCCGAATACAACGGGTCAGGTGTCAGCGTAGCCGCATTGTCGGAGAAAAGCTTCACCAATGCACTAATGAGGGCACCTCCGTTGCTGTAGCGTACGGCAAAAGCGTCGGCTTCAAACTCATGCTTGCGGGAAAAAAGGCTTGTCAGCGGAGCAAGCGGGAATAAGAAGACGGGTACGGCGATCGAGAAGAGAATTAAGGCAACACCGTGGCTTGCACCGTGAGAAAGCGTGACGCCTAAACCTTCATAGAACCAGGAGCAGTCGGCAAGAACGGACAGAATCCAGAAGAAAAGCAGAGAAAAAGCAAAGCTGAACGCCATCATCTTGTAGATGTGGTGAAGCTTATAGTGGCCGAGCTCATGGGCTAAGACGGCTTCCGTTTCTTCCGGCGTCATCTTATTGAGCAGTGTGTCAAACAAAACGATGCGCTTGTTTCTTCCGAAGCCGGTCATGTAGGCATTACCCTTGGCACTGCGCTTAGAAGCATCCATTACATAGAGGCCTTTAGAGGCAAAGCCGATTCTTTTGAGTAAACCCTCCAGACGAGTTTTGAGTTCTCCGTCAGGCAGAGGCGTGAATTTGTTGAAGAGCGGAGCGATAAACGTCGGGTAAATCCACTGCACGGCAAGAATGAAGAGAATATAAGCAAGCCAAGCCCAGAACCACCAAAAGTCCCCTGCAGCATTCCAAATCCAAAGAACGGCTGCAAGAATAGGAATGCCGAGAACCAAACTTAAAACAGCTGACAGGAGCAAATCCTTGATAAAACGAGCCGGCGTAGTGGTGTTAAAACCGTACTTCGCTTCAATCTTGAATGTCGAATACCAAGAGAAGGGCAGGTCGATTAAAGAGGAAAGGAAGCCGTAACAGAGAATAATGACGATCTGCGCCCAAATGTCGCCTCCGAGCCATCCGGAAACTTCGCCGTAGATCCACTGAATCAACCCTCCTATGGTTGCGATTAATACGAAGCCCAGGTCGGTGATTCTTGCCAGCTGTCCGAACTTGATTCTTTCAACCGAGTAGTCAGCGGCTTTCTGATGGGCCTCTAACGTTATCTTGCCTGCAAAAGCAGCAGGAACGGCGCCTCGGTTGATCTGAATCGACCGAACCTGGCGTCGGTCCAGATAGTATTTGAGAACAAAGTTCCCGAATAAAAATAAAAGAAAGACAATCTCAAAAACTTCAGCTGAATTCATTGTTATAAAAAGTTAAAAATTGATCCGAAAATTATAGGGGACTCGATGCTCTGCGCTCAAAGTATGCACAGAGATGAGCGGAGCATCGCACCGAAGCAGCGGCTCTGGATATACTGAATTTTTGGTAATTAATAGACTTAAGGAGGTCAATCGTGATTTCCTTTCAAAGCCTGAAACTCTTGGCGGCTTCCTCATTGCTTGCGATTTCTGTTTCCTTGCCGTCGCACGCCGGTGTGCACGTCAATGTCAACGTCGGCATAGGCACACCCGGCTACTATGGTGTTCTCCCGATTCAAGGCGTGACGCCTTCTTTGTGGAATGCAAATCCCATTGTGGCGATCGGCGCGGCTTTGGCCGGTGCTCCGATTTACCTGACGGTGCCTGATAATCATCGTCGTCATTGGAGACGGTACTGCGCGGAATACGGTGCATGCGGTGTCCCTGTATATTTTGTGAAACGCAGCTGGTACAACAAGCATTACCGTCATGCCGCTCCTCCACCGCCAAGACAACATGCTCGTCCAAAACATGACAGAGGCCCTGGCTGGGACCATCGTCCTCCGCCTCGCGGTCCGCATGCCTGTCCCAGGCCCGCGAAAAGTCATGATTGGAACGACCATCGCGGCCTCGGACGTAAAAGAGGACATCACAAAGACGATTAAGATTGAGCTGAGTGCAGCAAAGAAAGGATCCGGCCGTTTCGGCGGTTCGGATCTTCTTGGTTTGTTCTAAAATGCCTCGAAAGATCGATTAATACAAAGAGAGAGATATGAGCAATAACGGTTTTGCAGTCGAAAGAGATCCGCTGTTTAACGAGAACAATCTGATTTGGATGGACCTGGAGATGACGGGCTTAGAGCCCCAGATCAACCGCATTCTTGAGATGGCGGCTGTCATTACCGATCCTCAGCTCAATGTGATTGCTGAAGGGCCGGTGGTCGCGATCCACCAGGATGCCGCGATTCTCTCCGGCATGGACTCCTGGAATACCGCTACACATACTCGCAGCGGTCTTGTTAATCGCTGCCTGGAAAGCAAAGTCACGGAAGACGAAGCTGCTCAAATCTTTATTGATTTCTTCTCGAAGTACGTGCCGGCCGGCAAGAGCCCGCTTTGCGGAAACTCCATCGGTCAGGACCGCCGTTTCATGGCCCGCTGGACACCGCGTCTGGAGCAGTTCTTCCATTACCGCAACCTCGACGTTTCCTCCTTCAAAGAATGTGTCAAACGCTGGGCGCCGGAAGTAATGAAGAAATATCAGAAGACTTCTCGCCACGAAGCTCTGTCCGATATTTATGACTCCGTCGAAGAACTTCGTTTCTATCGTCAGGAAATCATGAAGATCTGATCGATTTCTCGAAATCAAAAACACGAAAGCCTCGGAAATCCCGAGGCTTTCGCACTATCAGAAGCGATTACGACTTCTTCGGTTCTCTGTTGAGTCGGAGAATGAGAGAAGAAGTATCGAATCTTCCTCCGCCCATATTCTGAACTTCAGCATAGAACTGATCGACAAGCGCTGTCATAGGAAGATCGGCTCCGGTTTTGCGGGCTTGTTCTAAACAGATACCTAAATCCTTACGCATCCAATCCACTGCAAACCCGAAATCAAACTTCCCCTCGATCATCGTGTCGCCTCGGCGCTGCATTTGCCAGGACGAAGCTGCGCCTTTACCGATGACATCCAACACGGTGTGCATATCGATACCCGCCGTCTGTCCGAAAGCAATGGCTTCGGCCAGCCCCTGAACAACACCGGCGATGCAGATCTGATTGCACATCTTCGCGAGCTGGCCGGAGCCGACCGGGCCGATTCTTCGAATCGAACAGGCAAAAGCATCGGCGATCGGTTTGACGCGTTCAATGATCTCAGCGTCTCCGCCGCACATGACGGTTAGGCTGCCGCTCACGGCGCCGTCTTGTCCGCCGGAAACTGGTGCGTCCACAAAGTGCAGGCCGCGAGACTGTGCTTCGGCAGCCATTTCTTTGGCCACTTCGGCAGAATCTGTCGTGGCATCCCACAGGACGGCATCTTTCTTCATGCCGGCAAAAGCGCCGTTTTCTCCGAGCAGCACGCTGCGCAGGTCGCTGTCATTGCCGACACAGGTAAAGACAACATCCGCATCTTCTGCGGCTTCACGAGGCGTGGCAGCAGCTTTGCCGCCGAATTTTTCTACCCAAGCTTGGGCTTTGGAGGCCGTACGGTTGTAAACGGTGACCTGACAGCCGGCATGCAGGAGGTGCCCTGCCATCGGAAAGCCCATTGTGCCTAGGCCGATAAAGGCTACTTTGGTTCCGGTCGGAACCGGGGAATAGTCTTTAGCTTGAAAATACATTAGCGAACACCTCTGATTTTTGTGATCTCTCCGGCAACTTTAACGACGCGGCGGGCAAGAGACGAAGTCGGATCGACGATGGCGGCATGTCCGTCCCCGAGCTTGAGGTTGTCCGTTTCCTCAAGAATTAAGGGCAGCTCGGTGCAGCCGAGAATAAGGGCTTGAGCGCCTTTATCTTTAACTAAATGCTCTGCTGCCTTAAGCAGAACTTCTTTGCAATAACCGTCAGTGTAACCTGCCTTGACGCCTTTTTCGCCGTAAATGGCTTCCATGACCATTGCCTGGTGCTCTTTATCAGGGACGACCATCGCAAGTTTCATAGATTTGGCTTTGCGGCCGTAGATGCCGGTCTGAATCGTGCCGTCGGTTGCCATCAAGCCGATGACGACATCCGGACCGAATTTGTCGCGTATCTCTTCCAGCGTTACCTGCTGCATATTGATGAGCGGAACGCTTAAGTGAGGAACAATGGTTTCGAAGTAAGCATGCGCAGTGTTGCAGGCAATGACAATGGCGTCGACAGCGTCTTTTTCCAGCTTACGGCATGCGGCATACAAGGAAAGGGTAGGATCTACACCGCCGTGAAGCAGGTACTGTGTGCGATCGGGAACCTGCGGGTTCTGTTCAATCGCAACTTTGATGTGTTCCTGATCGTTCTTGGCCGGCGTTGCTTTCGTGATCTTGTCGTAAAGGTCGACTGTGGCTGCCGGTCCGAGACCGCCGACGATACCGATCTTGAAAGGTTTAGGCAGTTTTTCCCAATCTGTAAAGCACAGGTAGGAAACATATGCACTCATCGAATCCAAAACGTTATAGCCTTCCGATTTCAAGGCGGCTGCAAACAAAGACTGCATCACGCAGGTCGGGAAGACCAGTTCGGCGCCTTCGCTCAGCAGATTGGAGCAGACTTTGCCGAACAGTTCACAGGCTTTTTTCTGATCGGGAATAACAGCGCAGTGAGCGCCGCTTTCGAGTTCGTCGAATACTTCGAGCATAGCTTCGCTCGGATAAACCCATTCGACTTGGACCTCACGATAGACCGTTTCAGTAATGAGTTTGGCTTTATCTGTTCCGGGGCGTCCGAGATAACCGAGCTTTTTAACCGGATTTTTCTTCAGCTCTTCGATACAGGCTTGAAGAATATCGGTGACAGGCGTCGTGATTTCAGTTTGAACTTCATTTAAGAAGCCGATGTTTCTGAAGTTGCACAAAGCAATGACCTGAGCGCCTTTGTCAGTCAGCTGATAAGACTCTTCTAAAACCTTAATCTTTACGTCTCCTTCCTGAACAAGCTTAGGGGCGTCCGCATCCGGAGAGGGCCAGTCCATGTCGACCATTTCGACACGAGGGCGGGTTCCGTCGGGAAGGAATGTGGATTGGAGCCTTTCTTTTAAGGCGCGTACGAAGGGGGCGGGACTAAAACTTTGGCTGATGCCGATGACTTTATGGTTCATAGTTTCTCACCTTTGTTGGATTCGGATAAGTATAGAGCCGCTGTAACGTTTTGACACCTCTAATTTTCCTTAATACCTTCGGTGCCAGGCATTCAACGAAGAAACAAAAGAATTGAGCCCGCATATTGCAGGCTCAACAGTAAGACTTTTCGAAGAAAACCGTGAGTTTTGGTCAACGGGAGATTCGTTTTCTACTTTTTGTCATCACTCTTAGACTGTGCGGAATGATGGTGGTTAGAGCTGCTCGGTCCTCCTGTGACGGCAGAAACAATGTCTGACTCTATGGAGTTCTTAGAGAGCTTCTTAAGAAGGGTCTCAGTTTTTGCTGTGGGCTGGTCTTTGTCGTTAACGGTGGCGGAGACCGACAGCCAAGTTTTGCTCATCGCAATACCTACAGCAATCACGACGGGTCCCAAAATAATGCCCATGAATCCGAAAGCGAGAACTCCGCCGAATACACCTAGATAGATTAGGGACAAGGGCAGGGAAGCTCCCTTGGAAATCAAAATCGGCTTTAAGAAGTTATCCACACTAGAAACTGCAAGCGATCCCCAAAGCACGAGGAAAATCGCCATGCCGACTTCGCCTTTGTAATAGAGCCAGAAAGCAGCAGGCCCCCATACTAAGGGAGGTCCGATAGGAACGGCAGATAAGACGAACACCGCGACGCCCAATGTGATGGCGCCAGGAACACCTGCGATCCAGAAGCCGATTAAGGCAACGACGCCTTGACCTGCGGCGCTTCCGACAATGCCGAAGACCACGCTGCGCGTCGTGTTGACGATAATGTCGCGGACTTCTGCACCGATGCTGCCGCTCATGCGGGTTAATAGAGCCAGTGATTTTTGAGAAAGGACTTCGCCGTCGCGATAAAAGAAGAAAATCACGAACAGCATGAGGAATAATTGGAGGAGACCGTCGCCTAACATGACGGCGCCGGCAAGGGCCGCTCGGCTCACCGGATCAAAGAGCTTTTGTGCAATGGCGGCGAGTTCTTCCTTATTGCCTAAAAGATGAGCAGCCTGGGTGTAAGCCCATTCTCCGACAAAAGGAATTTCCTTAAGTTCTTCGGGAACGGTAAAGCCGGAAGCAATCCATTCACGAACGTAGCGGATTAAAGCCGGAATTTCCTGGGCCGACACTAATGACAAACCTGCAATCGGAAGCACGATGAGGATCGCCAGCAGGGATACCATGATCAGTGTCGCAACAAGATTCCTGCCTCCGACTTCCTTTCGGACTCGCTTAAATAGAGGCCAAGAGACGATTGCGATCACAGCCGCAACCGACATCGCTGTTGCAAAGGGCCAAACGACTAAAAAGCAGCCGATGGCGATGAATGAACCGAAGAGAAACCGCACCACATAATCGGCACGGTCTCTGAGGGAAGGCAATAGCATGGCTCTCAGAAAAAAAATGATTTAGGAAAATTTTAGTTGAAATGTACTCTGCAACACGGAGTTGTTCTGATTTTAGGCACTCGGCAGCTTCTTCATTGAGCAGCAAGGCTTCATTCCTTGATTGAGCAGGTACTCACTGCCCCATTCATACATCGACTCTAGAATCGGTCGAAGAGAAGTTCCCAGAGGCGTTAAGGAGTATTCAACTTTAGGAGGAACGACGGCATAGACTTTTCTGATAAGCAGTCCGGCATCTTCCAGCTCTCGAAGCTGCTGCGTCAGCATTTTTGGTGTTGCCGAGGGAATCAGACGGCGTAATTCAGAAAAACGCAGAGTTTTTCCGATGAGGTTCCAAAGAATAAGCGTTTTGTATTTACCGCCGATTAAAGAAAGAGTCGCCTCAACAGGACAGTGGAACTCTTCAATTTGGAATTCTTCAGTTAGTTTGGATTTAGTCTTATCCATAGTATCTAAAAAGTAACTATCTATCAAAAACGGAAGTTCTTGCGCAAAAGATAATAATACTTAGAATGATTGCGTTCGACAACGGAAAGTTATATGAAAAAGAATTTTGATGTCACCGGAATGACCTGTTCTGCCTGCTCTAATCGAGTGGAGAAGGCGGTGGCAGGTGTCCCCGGCGTTGAAGACGTGAGCGTCAACTTGCTGAAAAACAGCATGACGGTCAATTACGATGAAACTAAAACAGGGCTGGAGCAGATTATTCAGGCGGTAACAAACGCGGGGTACGGCGCAAACGAAAAGCAGGCTGCGGGTTCTCCTGCGGCTAAATCCGTCGATCCCGCGCTGGCGGCCAAAAAGGAAGCGGCACAAATGAAGACGCGCCTGTACGTTTCGCTCTTTTTTGCTGCCATTCTGATGGTGCTGGCAATGGGTCCGATGGTCGGAATGCCGCTTCCGGAAGTTATGTCGGGGACAAAGGGCGCTCCTATCAATGCCTTGACACAGTTCCTCTTGGCGCTGCCCGTTGTCTTCGTGAATTTCAAATATTTCACGGTCGGCTTTAAGACACTCTGGCAGAGATCTCCGAACATGGATTCTCTTGTGGCGATCGGATCTTCAGCTTCCATGCTGTTCGGACTCTTTGCGCTGTACATGATGCTCTATGCCTTAGGACAAGGAGACGAAGCGACGCTTCATCACTACGCGCACAACTTGTACTTCGATTCTGCCGCGATGATCCTTGCTCTGATTACCTTAGGCAAGTACTTCGAATCCAGAGCCAAACATAAGACAACGGACGCCATTTCTCAGCTGATGTCCTTGGTTCCGGATAAAGCTGTCGTTTTAAAGGACGGTAAGGAGACGGAAGTTCCGGTTAGTGCCGTTCAAGTCGGAGATATCGTTGTACTGAAGACAGGAAGCCGAGTTCCGGTCGACGGAATCGTCGTAAAAGGCTCCGGTGCACTGGATGAATCTTCTCTCACAGGCGAAAGCATTCCGGTAGACAAGAAGGAAGGCGAGGAGCTCTCGGCTTCAACGCTCCTGACCCAAGGCTATGTTGAAATGCGTGCCACGAAGGTCGGCGGAGATACGGCTTTAGCACAGATCATTAAATTGGTGGATGAAGCAACTTCCACTAAGGCACCGGTCGCCCGCTTAGCAGATAAAGTCAGCGGAATCTTTGTACCGACAGTGATTAGCATCGCAATCATTGCAGCCATCGTGTGGATGTTGGTCGGCTACTCCTGGGAGTTCGCGCTTGAGATCGCGGTATCGGTTCTTGTGATTTCCTGCCCGTGTGCATTAGGTTTAGCGACTCCGACTGCCATCATGGTCGGCACCGGCCGCGGCGCAAGAAACGGCATTCTATTCAGAAGCGCAGAAGCAATTGAATCTTTAGAAAAAGTCGATGCCGTTGTTTTGGATAAGACCGGAACCGTCACTTCCGGCAAACCTTCTTTGACTGATGTTATTGCTTTCGGGAACGTAAAACCGGAAGAATTGCTCGCGCTCTCTGCTTCGGTAGAACAGAAATCCGAGCATCCTTTGGCAACAGCTATTGTCGAAGGCGCCAAAGCGCTGAATCTTTCTTTGAAAGACGCTTCCGACTTTGTCCAGCAGCTTGGTAATGTCTCCGGTGCCTGCGAAGGGAAATCAATCCGCATCGGCAATAAATCTGTGATTAGTTCGGAAGATACCAAGACGAAAGAACTTGCAGACGGGCTTGCCAACGAAGGGAAAACTCCTCTTTACGTCGTTGTTGACGACAAACTAATAGGACTGTTGGCCATCGCGGATCCGATTCGTCCTGACAGCAAGCAGGCGATTGAAGCCATGCAGGCTAAAGGCAAAGAAGTTTGGATGCTGACCGGCGACAACGAAAAAACAGCTCGTGCCGTGGCTGCGCGCGTCGGCATCAAGAACGTTCGAGCTGAAGTTAAGCCGGCAGATAAAGAAGCGGTCGTGCGCGAGCTACAGGCACAAGGTAAGAAAGTTCTTATGGTTGGCGACGGCATCAACGACGCTCCCTCGCTGGTCAGAGCCGATGTAGGTGCAGCTATCGGCGCCGGTACTGATGTCGCCATTGAAGCGGCTGACCTCGTACTGATGAAGAGCCGCTTGTCCGATGTCGTTAACGCTTCGGCCTTGTCTCATTCGACGATGCTTAACATTCGTGAGAACTTGTTTTGGGCATTTATCTACAACATCATCGGCATCCCGGTAGCGGCAGGGGTTTTCTACACAGCTTTCGGATGGATTCTGAATCCGATGATTGCAGCGGCCGCAATGAGTATGAGCTCGGTGAGCGTTGTGACGAACGCCCTTCGTTTAAGAGGCTGGAAGCCGGTGCTTAAGGATTCGGGAAACGGAGACAAAACTTCGGAACAAACCTTACTGCCGAAACTTCAGCAATTGGCAGAAGTTTCTACTGAAGCCGACCAAAAGAATGCTTCAGACTTCGTCTACAAAGTCGGTATCGAAGGAATGATGTGCGAACATTGTGCCAAAGCTGTTAAGGGGGCTTTAGAAAAGATTCCTGGTGTGGTTTCTGCCGACGTGTCTTTAGAGCATAAGAACGCTGTCGTTAACGCTGATCATGCATTGTCTGAAGAAAAGGTAACTAACGCAATCAAAGCAGAAGATTATGAAGTGACGTCTTTTGAGGTGGTTTCCGCTCCGAAGGAATCCCTCTCCATCAAGATTGACGGGATGATGTGTGAGCACTGCGTGAAGGCCGTTACTAAGGCGCTCTCTGCGATCGACGGTGTTACGGTTCAGTCGGTTTCTCTTGAGGACGGTGTTGCAAAGGTTGGCGTTCCTGAAGGTTTTGATACTGTGAAATTGAAAGAAGCTATCGAAGAAGAAGGCTATAACGTATTGCAAATCAAATAAAAAGTTGAGGGAGCTCGGGATCCCGAGCTCCCTCAAAATTGCGTCTATTCTGCAAGCCCCTTCCGAACGATGTATTCGCTTATCGCTCTTTGGGCTCTTGCTTCTTTGCCCATTTTTTCCTGTTCTTTAGAACAACGGTCGGCCTTTATGAGCTTGTCATCCTGCCAGTTGTAGCACTCTAAATTTTTACCATTGAGAGTGACCATGCCAGGTTTTCCGATCACAAAGCCGGCGCCGGACCAGCCAATGAAAGAGACAGCGCCTTCCTCAATATCTTTAGCAAAAAGATTTCTGCCTTTTTCATTACCCAGAATTTTGCCCGTAGATATAGCTAACAGTGTCGGAATGATGTCACGGTGCGATACCCATCTGTCCGAATCTGCGGAAGATTTTAATTGCTGATCTGGAAGCCAAAATAAGACGGGTACACCATAAACATGATGCCAGTTGCCCTCTGACTGATAATTCATTCTGGCGTTGTGGTCTCCTGTTGCTGCCACGATGGTATTTTTTAGCCATCCCTTATCTTTAAGATCAAGGATAAAGTTGCCCAAGGAGTTTGCAGCGTATTGATAGGTCTGGAGAAGTAGCTCCATGTTGCCTTCGTAAGATCCCTCGATATTAACGATCTTCGGTAATTTCTTGAGATCTACTTTTGATACTTTTTCTCCGTCAGGAACTTTAAACGGCGGATGGTTCGTTGTCGACAGCATCATGATGAAAACCGGTCGACCCGTGCCTTCGGCTTCTTTCAATAAATCTTCGGCGAACTTAAACATCCACTTATCCCCGATACCCCAAGGACTCTTCTCGGCGTTTGGGAATTTTTCTCCGATAGCGGCTTGTCCATAGATTTCTTCAAATCCGTAGAACTTGAACGTGTCATTGATCTGGCGCCAGGGCTCCGGGCAACCGGTAAGGAAGATTGTTCTGTAACCGGCTTCTTTAAAAGCTCGAACTTGAGAGAAGGAAAGCTCCTTTCTCCCGTAGATACTTTGAGAAATCGGACTGATAGGTGTATCAAAAAGGAGTCCCTCCAAGGACGGGAAAGTACCGTTTTCAATACTCACGCCCTTTCTGAAGACGACAGCATCCTTTAAGGCGTTGTCTAAAGCTCCCAATGTATTGTTAACCAAAGAATCATGAGAATTAAAAATATCCCCGCTCATTGATTCCATTACGGCAAAGACGACATTAGGTCTGAAATTTAACTGAGTTGAGGCGTTATTCCTGACCGCCAAATCATTTTTTGCCTCTTCTATATTGGCATAACCGAATTTTGTAAGTGCCTGAGAAGGCTCTCCCTTAATCTGAAAGTTTCTCCAGGCTTTTGTTGCTTCATATAAAGCAGCGGCTCCGTTAGGTACGGAAGCGTTAACTAATTGAATCTTGCTGACGGCGAAGTCTTCTTGTCGAAGAGGGAATTTTCCAATCGAACCGCGAATAAAAAAGGCAAATAGAAGAATGCTGACGCAACCTAATAAAAAGAGTAAGCATCCTCTGGGGTTAGTCTTAAGTCGGTTGAAGCAAACAGAGGCGGCGACAAAAGGAAGTGCGAGGCCGGCGCATAGAACCAAAAGATAACTTAGGACTGGCCAATCTTGCCAAAGTGTTTGGAGGATTGCCTTCGTATCATCCTGGAAAAAGCCGAATACCAATGGGCTGATAGGGGTTTTATAAAAACTAAAAAATCCAAAGTTAACTGTATCCAGTAAGACCATGCCGAAAATCCCTATACCTGCCAGAACGGCGGAGTATTTAAAGAAGAAAGGCTTCCAGTAAGAGAAAATAAAAACTAAAAAAGCAGGGAGTAGCGCCAAAGACAGCCATTTAGCATCTACTCGGACTCCAACACCTAGCGCAAGAAGCCAGTCTCTAGGGGTTATATTAAGACCGGCAGAAAAATAATAAAGGAAAAAAGCGCGGAAAAGGCTGAGTACAACTAATGAAGTAATGAAGAAAATTATGGCCTTAAGGAAATGTTTGTACCAGTAATTTTCTTGGTCAATAGAGAGTTGATGCGACATAACAACGTTGGGTAATTCGAGCTGTTTTAAATTAAATGTTTAGATTTCGGCTTCCCATTTATAAATGGCGGATTAGGTCAAAAATGAATGGTTGGTTTACCGCCCCGCCTTCTTTCCCAAGTGGCTTCGAAAGTTCTTCTGAACTTTGCCCACTGCCGGTCAATTTTCTTCCTTCCGAAGTATCCAAAGTACTTGGCTAACGGAATAGCTTCGGGACTTCCAAAGCCGTCTACAACGATGAGCCTCTTAATATTTCCTGCTTTATCGCAGTAAATCATCATGTTCCCAGCGTGCAGGTCACTGATAATGACATTTTTATCTTTTAATTCTGTATAGAGTTCTTGGAATAATTTTTCCAGCTCCATAAGCTGCCTGCCAGAAGCATCCGCAACAAATTCTTCAACGCGAAAGGCAAAAAGATCTTGCTCGGGGTGATCAGCGATCAACTCCTGTTCAATGATGATTTCTTCCTCCGTTTCAAAGTCACTGATGAAAGCGGGAATAAAGGAAGAGGTAACGCCTTTTCGCTTAAGAAATTTAAAGTACTTAATTTCTCTGCGGGTCTCTTTAGAGTGGATCTTTTTGCTGATTTTGAAACAAGAAAATTGGTTATTTAAATTTCTTACGCATATTCTTTCAGCTCCGGTAGCAACCACCGGCCCGAAATATTTGGATAATTCACTTTGCGTCTTCGTAGTCATGCCAACACACTTTCGTCAGTACCAGGAGAACCCTGACCCAATGAAAAAATTATAAAGTAAACGTGAAATAGTCGTTAAAGGCACAACGGACAGGATGTTACTTTCACCGGCACTTGCTCCGTGAATTTCGTTTTAGAGGTGAATTATGGAAAACCGCAAGAAAACAGAAGTAGAACCGTTCGAAGAAAGGAGGCGACTCGGCCCCCGTATCGATACCGCTTCTTTGGTGTTCAGCGCGAAAATTGCTTAGAAAATTTGCGCCTCTTTCTTTCAAGAAGTACAGATAAATAGATCAACAAAAGTTTGTTGAACTTGCTGAATTCTTTATTCTTAAACTGCCATAAGGCATATTTTTTGATGCTGTTTGGATCTTTTTTATACACTAAATCCTTAGGAAACTTTCTCCAAGGGCTTGCACTGTAATACTTTTGATAAAGGTTTGTTGAGAAAGCTTCAGTCCATGGTTTGGACCGGTTTGCGTAATGCACGATGACGGAATCGGTGGGCCGACTTTCATCTTGCTCCCCGTGTACGGTCAGTTCTTGAATGAAATTAAATTTTTTGGGAAGAATGATCCTTCGTTCTTCCAACGCATCATTCAGAGCCATTTGATCAGGAGACTTATATTGACGGTTGTTCTCCAAGACCGTCAACGTTTTCAGGGCAATGTCTGACTCTACGTAGGGCTTTACATTAATCAACATCATTCCGGAATTGAAGTCCCTTCTGCCATGTCTTACAGATGAACCGTCTTTAGCTTTAATGTCAAGAACAACCGCAGCTAACTTGTCCTGAAGGTTAAGATCTGCAAGTTCCTTAAGACTTCCGACACAAAGTGTGTCCCCGTCGAGGTACAGCATTTTATTTATTGCCGGAAATAATTCAGGAAGGAAGATTCTTATGAAACTTGCGGGAGGGAAGTGTAGTGTTGAACGGTTTGCCGTAAGTTTTTGACACTCCTCGGCGGTAAGTGAATGAAAGAGCACCTCAGAGCTGGGGGCACAATCTAATTTTCTGAAGTAGCCCAAATTTTGCTCAGAAATGTCCACGCCCACAAGGTGAATATTCAGAGGCAGGTCTTTGTTGTTTTTTAAGACAGAGAGAGCACTAATTCCTGTTGGCAGACAGAAGGCATCGTCGAAGCAGAAAAAAACGTCTAATGTCGGCTTCAAGCTCTTTTCCTTCCTTGGAATCAAGATAGAAGAATCAATAAGCGGGAGTTTTTTCGTCTCAGTGGTCATTGTTGATCGTTCTCTGGACTTAACAGTTCACAAAATAAGATTTTGAGGCTACGGTGCGGGACAATTCTAGTTCTTCTTCATGAATCGCGAACTTTCTTCCAATACCTGCTTAAGATAAGGAGGAACCGTTTTGTCCTTTGAAGGGTTATACGAAGGGTCAAGGAAGGAGAGAACTCCTAACTCGTTAATCAAAACGACCCGTTCTTTCTCTACAAAGGCATCCTTTGAGTAATTGCTCACGTAAACGAATGGGTTTCTTCCGTTGGGGTCAAAAAGATCTTTGCCGACGCTGTAATCAGACACAGGATTTTTGCAGCCGAGTACGCGTGGAAGCAGGGTTGGGACTACGTCTAATGAGGAAGTTCGATAGTCGATCTCAACGGATGGTTTGTCCGGCCACTTAACAATAAAGGGGATTTGAGCCTGATATTTTGTGAAGTTGCCGTTGTGACCCCAATAGTTTTTACCTGTATCGTTAAATTCCTCCCCATGATCGGCGGTGATAACGATGATGGTTTTATCCATATCGATATGTTGGCCTAAGAAATTAAGGGCACGAGCAAGATTTTTATCCGTGAAGTACACGGAGTTCTTGTATCGGTTGAAATAGGGGGTTCTATCAAAATCGTTTGAAAGTTTAATTTGGTTGACTTCCTTCCAGTAAGGCTTAAACACGGTGAATTCTTCTGTTTCAGGGAAGATCGCCGAATGGACAGAGTCTAAAAATAGAAAAGCGAAGAAAGGCTTATTTTTGGGTAAAGAGGTGAGCCACTTTTCCATGTCCTCGATTGCAGATACGTCTTTCTCCATAGGATTATTTCCTTTGGAATTTAATCTGATATTTGGCAGGGAGGCAAAGACAGTTTGGTTGAATTCCGGCATTGTAAGGGGCGCGGAAGCAAATAGACCGATCTCGTAACCTCTGGTTTGGAGCGCTTCAATCAAAGAGGAGCCGGATTTTGAGGCTTTAGAGCTGTCCCAGTATGAACCGGGAATACCAGAAAAGAGGGTGAAAATTCCGTGACGAGTATTGATCCCTCCGGAGTAATGATCCTTAAAAGTAATTGCATTCTTGGAGAAAGCAGTGACGTTTGGCATTATTTGTTCGGTGATCATATCGAAACGAAGTGCATCAACAACTAAGAATACAATGTTGTAGCCCTCTCCGCCAGAACAGTCGAGTTTATTTAAAGGATAGTTCATGGCGCCTTTAACGTCTGTTCTTTTGAACGTATAAACGTCTTCACGAGAGACAAGTCCTGTTTTTATCAAGAGTTTGTTGAAATGTAAGGGGCGGCTTAAAGGTAGATTCTCTTCGACCTTGGTCGTATACGGATTGTGGTAGGCAAAGCCGAACCCGTAGATACCCTGACATACTACTAAGCCCAAGGTTATGAAAATAAGAAGATAAGAGGGTTTGAAACGGTTTTGTATCCTGGAAAGTAAATTGGCTAGCCAAAGGCAGAAAAAGGTTGCAATGAAACAAGCTCCCATCAACAGGACGATCTGAAAAATCATGGAGCCGGAGAAACTCACCACTTGCCCTCCGCCCAGCAGCGTCATCTGAAGCATCGCTATGTTCAGATGGAGTCTAAACTGCTGATAAATAAAGCTGTCGGCCACAAAGAAAATTAAGAATACCGACAAAACGATGAAGGCAAAAATCTTTCCCAATTTTCTATAACGGAGAGAAATTAGAGCGAAAGGAAGTGCAAGAAGAAGATTTAAAAGGGAGTAGTAGAAAAACGAGTATGAAAAAAAATAGATCGGGCTCCAAATAGGGACATCCGTGAACTCATTCGGAGAGGTAAATCGGCAGCTTAACAGCGAATAAATAACTCCCAATAAAAGCGGGAAGTAAATGAAAAATTTCAAATTTTTTGTATTCATTTTAATGCCTTTGTTACTTCTCAGACTTTTCGGACAATTTTTCCATAGCTATTACATAACGGTAAAAAGTCGTATGGAACGCTGAGATGCCGATAAGAAAGCCCCTCCAACCGTCTAAAAAACCCCTTCTTAAGAAAAAGTGCCTACAAAAGGCCCATGCAGCGTGTCCTAAGCCTCTAAACATCCCGATTTTTTTGTTCTTCATCAACATCGCGTCCGCCCCGAGATCTGCATATTGCATTTCTTTGCTCATGAGGGTTTTAACGGTCGGAAAGGAGTAATGAAGGAAAGAAGATTTCAACTTCTCTACTTTTCCCTGTGTAATAAAGCCTTCGTGTACTCTTCTGTCCGTGTATCGATAATCGCTCTTCTTAAATAGCACAGCATGTCTAAAGTCAGGATTCCAGCCGGAGTGCAAAACAGGCTTACCAAGAAGGTAGGTCAATCTATTGGCGAGATAGGCTGAAGCTGAAGGATTTTTTAATTTTTCTTGGACCTCTTTTGCTAACTCCGGGGTGCAAACTTCATCAGCGTCAAAGCAAACAATCCAATCCGAAGTTATTCGCTCAAGGATTCGATTACGGGTGGTACCAAAGCCATCAAAGGGAACATCAATAACTTCGCAGCCTAATGACTTGGCAATTTCCTTCGTTCCATCAGAAGATCCTGTATCAGCCACTACGATTTTTGGGCACCAAGAGAGCGCCCGAACACAGCGAGCAATGCAATGTTCTTCATTTTTAGTCATTATGTAGGCTGTTAAGTCGGTTCCGCCTTTACTAAATTCAGTTTGCATTTTCTCTTCTTGCTAATTCACAAACTTCTAGAAGTTTTGCGATATGTTTGTCCAACGAAAAATCGACTAAGAATTTCTCGGAAGTTTTTCCTTTTGCGGCTCTTGTCATGGAATCTTTTCGAAAAAGGCTATTTCTAATCGCCTTGTCAAGAGAATCAATGGAAAAAGGATTGAACTCTTCCTTTACGGCGTTTGAGATATAACCTTTGCAGCCGAGATTTTCAGAAATCACCACAGGAACACCCATGCACAGCGACTCTACGGGGACCAAGCCAAAAGGTTCGTAGGTCGAAGCCAAAATAGAGAAGTCAGCCTGGGAATATAAAGCAGCCATGTTCTTCTCGTAACCAACATAACAAATATTTTTGTAGTCGTTTCTTTTGAGTGGGCGGCCGGCAACGGCCAGTGCAATCGGTAAGTAGGTATTTTCAAAATATTTTTCCAGAAGCTTGAATCCTTTCCGGACATGGCTGGAAGAAACGAAGAGAAAAACCGTTTTGTTCTTCAACTGTGAGAAAGAAGATAGTCGTTTGGAGGAACTTGATTGCTGGTTTCCTTCTGATGCCGGTTTAAAAATACTTAAATCCACAGGCGGCGGGATTAAAAACAAGCGTGATTTCGGAACGTGGTAGTAAGTCTTGATTTCATTCTCAACCAACTGGGAGTGAGCAACTACGCAGCTTGCCTCTTGATAGGATGCTTTTTCGAAGGGAAGAACAAATCTGTCAAAAATGCTTTTCCTCTTTCTCGTTGCCTTGAGAAAACCAGGATGAGTGCCTCCGCAAATAACAATATCCACATGCCTAGAACGGCAGCAACCCAACATAACATCCAGGGGATGTTTTTTTCTCAAAGAGGGCAGAAGATTGGAAACATAAAAGTCTCGGAACCTCTTTGGTAAGAATGAAGTATTGATCTTTACGGTTTTCACGAGAGTTGCTTCATAAATGCTGGCATCCACCTTTCTCGTAAAGACTGTAACTTCATGTCCGGAAGCTACGAATCCTCTGATTATGTCTAATGTGTAACGCTCCATGCCGCCACTGTTAGCAAGGGCATTACAAACAATCCCTATTTTCATATTTCAGTTTTATTGCATTGAAAGGGTGGAAACGAACTACCGGAAGTTTTATTTTCACTCTGGTGCGCCAACACGAGCAGACAACCTAAGATCGCCCAATAATATTTAATAACGGCGGAGTTTCCGAAGTTGTATTCGGTGAATCCTTGCAGAAGCAAGGCTAAAGTGCTGCCGAATATTAACACGTGATAGGGCGAACTATTAAATAGGGCTTTCTTAAGGGATGACAAAAGAATATAGCCAAACAATAAACAGAAACCGATAAATCCGACTACGCCATTTTCAGCAAGCATTTGCAAGAAGTTGTTGTGACAGTGATTCTGCTTCTCTCTAGCTTCGGGTGACTTGTACTCAGTTAAGTATTTCGATGAGTATTGACCAATGCCGACACCAAATACAGGGTGATCTTTAAACATTTCACAGGCGGACTCCCACATGAGGAGTCTTTCGGTGTTGGATTGCAGTGTCGTACTTGTGATGCTTTCTGCTCTATTTTGAAGTTGGGGAGAGTTGAAAAATACTAAAGAGGTTCCAATAGCAAAGACAACAAGAAAAAGGATCTTTTTAATGGAGCGATCATAAAGAATCGTAACCAACGGAAGAGTGACTGCCAGAGCCAGCCATGCTCCTCGAGTTCCATTTAGAAGAAGTCCGGTAAAGCCAATTAGAAAGGACGCAATGGTTAAGAATAATGCCTTTCTGTTTTGTTTCCAATTTAAAAGGAAACAAAACAAGATGGGCAAAGAGGTTATGAGAAACCCAGCCAAAGTCATCGGATGGCCATAAAGACCTCTTAAACGGGGGCCATCTCCGTGAATAATTATCCCGCCGATGACGTCGAGAATACAGGAAAGAAGCGACAGGAACAAAAAAAATGAGGCGAACCCTTTTTTAGGGAAAATGAACAAGATAATGAAAAGAGGAACAGTTCGGTACACAAACTGACCTATAAAAATCTTGCTCCCTTTAAGTAGGTCGCCACTAAATATGGCCGAGCAAAGAATTGTTCCCCAGAACAAAACGAACAAAAGACAAAGAAATCTATTCTGTTGACAGATCTCAAGGAACCCCTTCTTTTTGGAGTTTTTAAACGCGCTGATTAAGAGGCAAAGAATAAAAAAAACGGAAAATCCTAGTGCTACGTTGGCAGCCGCAATTGAGAGGCATTGAAGCAAGAGAAAAAGGCTGAAAAAGACAAATGCAGCCAGTTCTAGCTTTCCTAGTCCAAACCAAGGTTTCATAATTGTTTGTTGAAGATATTTTTAAGCAGCTGCTCAAAATTTTAATGTCAATGACCGAAACATTCTAAAGCTAATTAGCGAATCCTTTAGGAGGAACGGCAGCATAAGGATCCAGTTAAACGAGGAAGGGCCTCAATAGGTAATACCTTTTATTTTTGTTCGCCTGTTAAATTAGATAAAATCTACTTTTTGTAAGGAACAGAACAACATAAATACCCACCGAGAATAAGTTATCATGTCCAACCCATTAACAGCTCGATTATCAGATAAAAAAAGAGTGTCGTCTAATTCATTTTTTTCTAACAGCGACAAAGGAATTGAGGAAGCTATAACCGTCGACAACAAAATCCGTCTACTTTATGCTGCAAAAGAAGAAAGTGGAAATTTCGGGGAGCTCCTTTCCAAATATGTAGTAGAAGACTTATCCGGTAAGAAAGTCGAGAGATACGATAAACAGGACGGAAGACCACATTTGGATGCTATTGGATCCATTCTTGGAAGAGATGAGATTTGTAACGCTCCTTACGTTTGGGGTTCGGGTTTTCTTAGCCATACACCAAGCTGGAAAATTTGGTTTGTAATGCTTCGTCAATTTTTCAGAGGAAAGTACTTGCCTCCGAAATTTTTTGCGGTAAGAGGTCTTAGATCTTGGGAGATACTTAAAAAGGCGGGCTTCGATTGTCCGAAAGTGTTCGGCGACCCAGGATTATTATTACCGGCTCTTTATTTTCCACGACCTGTTGAAAAGAAATATAAAGTCGGAGTAATTTGCCATTGGAAGCATCACAAAATCAAAGATTTCTTGTTTACCGAAAGAAATGATGTGAAATACATCGCAATAGAAAGAGAATATTCAGATATCACATCTTTTATCGACGAGTTGCTTTCTTGTGACGCCATTTTTTCTTCTTCTCTACATGGTTTGATTTTGGCAAACGCTTACAAAGTTCCAGCCGTACGTTTTACTGTCTGTGGAGCTTCCATTCACAAAAAGGAAGAAATGCAAGACTTTAAGTTTGAGGATTACTTGTCGGGTCTGAGATTTCAATCCGATTGCCCGGGAGTTAAATATGAGTTTCCAATTATCCAAGTAAAAAAAGATCAAATATTTGATGAAAAGTTAATGGAAACTATCCTATCAATAGCAAGCGTTCCTCCTTATCAATTTAACGCAGGGCCGTTACTTAACGCTTTTCCCTTAGACCTCTCTCGCGACATATTTAGTTCGAAAACGTAAAAGCTCGTCCAAGGAAGAGGGGGATTTTTCTCAAGTGCGAAAAGAAGAAGGTTATCTCAGACCAATTTACGATCTCCAAAAAGTCAAACCCGGCACGGCGGCCGGGTCTCGAGATACCAGAAGAAACTATTTCTTGGCTTTGGCTCTTCCCTTACGGGCCGGTTTCTTAGGTGCATTAACAGCGTCCTTGAAAGCCTTGCCTGCAGTGAACTTAGGAACCATAGCTGCCGGGATCTTGATTTCGACTCCGGTTGAAGGGTTGCGGCCGGTGCGTGCTTGACGCTGGCTTGCATAGAATTTGCCAAAACCGATGACGGTGTATTCTCCACCTTCCGCAACCGTCTTCACGATGGCGTTGGTATAGGCGTTTAGAACTTTTGCGACCTCTGTTTTGGCGAGACCGGTTTCGGAAGCAACGGCTTCAATCATTTCAGTCTTATTCATTGGAATTCTCCTATGAGAGCTGTGTCTGTTCACGTGAACTCAGCTATCTTACCCTTATTTACATTTATTTAGAAGCTTTTCAATGTTAAGTTTATTGAGTAACCGTTTTTGTTGAGAAAATCATGCTCGTGTATCCAAATAACCGCAGGATTAGCGTATCGCTACCATAATTTTTTCTCAATACAAGGCTGCTTAACAAAAGGATTTTCATTTCCTTGGATTCGTTCAATTCGTTTGGTTCTCACGCACTCCCATTTCTCAACTGGATATTGCTTGTCCCAAACGTTCATTAATCGTTCCTGTTCCTTGCTCAAGTTGAAAATTGGATATGCATAAGCCATGTATTTATAGGCACGAGCGATAGTTCCTCTCGCATACTTGGGTGGCTCAGCTCTGTTGCCTGAAATTTTCATCGCACAAGAGCCAAAGGAATTTTGAATTGACGCTGAAAGAATCCCGAAATTTTTGTTACCCCGTTCCGCGTTAACGGCACCGATGGCGGGGAAAAGATTATACATGTCACTTTGCATAAGCCTGAACGTAATGTTTGATTTTTCCGCGCATTTTCTTCCTTTAAAAGGACTGCCTCTGTTGTCAACACACATTGGCGATCCTTCTCTCCACTCTGCAAAGAATCGTCCGAAGTTTTCAGCAGGTACGACGTGTTCCCATTCCACTCGATTCGCCCTTTTCTGATGTGCTTGGGTAGTGAAACCCTCAGGAAGAGATATCCATTTATCCTTATCAAAGGGCGCGCGGCAATAGAGTGTTACGCGGTGGTCGAATACTATCTCGTGCTCTAATATTTTTTTTGCTTTATTAAAGCTCTGGAAAGTCTCGTTTCCTCGGAAAGAGTCAGAACAAAAACCGTTTGGAGGCGCGGCTAGACATAAAGAAATAGCAAAGATACTACCTACGCCACGATTAAAGAAGGAAAATAAACTACGATTCATTAATTTTTATAAGTCTTGATTTAAAAGGTTAAGGGATAAACCAGAATCAAAGGGTATCTTTACTGAAACAGATTTCTTTGAAGGTGCGGCCGTTGCGATCCTTTTCGCTTAATAAAACAGATGAATTTTGGGCTATAGGCCACTCAACCCCGATGTCTTTGTCATTCCACAAGATACCAGCTTCGGCTTCGGGATGATAATAATCTGTGCATTTATATTCAAAGAAGGCTGTTTCTGAAAGAACATAAAATCCGTGTGCAAAGCCGGGAGGGATCCATAGTTGATTGCATTTTTCTCCGCTTAATATCAGACCGAACCACTTTCCGAAAGTTTTGGAGCCTTTCCTTAAATCTACGGCTACGTCGAAGACTTCTCCATGTATCACTGAAACAAGTTTTCCTTGCGGAAAACGTTTCTGAAAGTGAAGCCCTCTCAACGTACCTTTCGAAGAGTAGGAGCGGTTATCTTGTACGAATTCATAACGGATCCCAGCCTCTTCGTATCGTTGCTTTTGCCAAGTCTCCAAGAAGAAACCTCTTCTATCTCCAAAAATTTTGGGCTGAATTTCTAAGAGTCCATCTATAGGTGTTTCAATGAGTTGCATCTTTTTTTCCGACTAAATTGAGAAGGTAGCGGCCGTACGCATTTTTATTGTGAGGTTCTGCTAATTTCTTTAACTGTTCATCGTTTATAAATTTGTTCGTCCATGCTGTTTCTTCTGGAGATCCAACCATCAGGCCTTGTCTTTCTTGGACTGCATGTATAAACGAACCTGCTTGCAAAAGTGACTTGAATGTTCCTGCATCAAGCCACGCCACGCCTCTCTCTATTACCTTAACTTTTAAGTTTCCCTCTGCGAGATAAATTTTGTTTACGTCGGTTATTTCTAATTCTCCCCTTTTTGAGGGTGTGAGTGATTTGGCAATCTGGATCACTTTTTCGTCGTAAAAATACAAGCCAGGGATTGCGTAGGACGACTTCGGAAGTTCAGGCTTTTCTTCAATTGAAACAGCTCTGTTTTCTTTGTCAAATTCAACAACACCATATCGCTCAGGATCGTTTACTCGATAACCGAAAACGGTAGCGCCCGCAGGAGAAGACATAGCTTCCTTAGCCAAATCAACAAGCCCGTTACCGTAAAAAATGTTATCCCCGAGAATCAAGCATGTAGGACTTCCTTTAATAAACTCTTCTGTTATCAGAAAGGCTTCTGCTAATCCAGCAGGTTTTTCCTGACTAAAAAATTCAAAATGGCAACCTAGTTGACTTCCGTCTGAAAGAAGCTTTTTAAAAAGGGGTTGCTGATCCGGCGTGGTAATAATTGCAACCTCTCTTATACCGATCTGCAGTAGAGTGCTCAGTGGGTAGTAGATCATCGGTTTGTCATAAACCGGGAGCAATTGCTTACTGATGGCAGTCGTAAGAGGAGCAAGACGAGTACCGGAGCCTCCAGCCAAAATTATTCCTTTCCAAGAGCTCATTTATCTTTCCTCGTAGTTTTTCTTGATCCAATCTTGGTAACTGCCATCTTTGACATTTTTTACCCAGTCCTCATTTGCCAAATACCAGAGGACTGTCTCTCGAATGCCTTGATCAAAGTTAAACTTGGGTGTCCAGCCTAAATCCTTCTTAATTTTATCGGCATTGATTGCATAACGAAGGTCGTGCCCGGGCCGGTCTTTCACAAAATGAATTTGTTCTGAATAAGATTTTCCGTCAGGACGTGGAACCTCTTGATCAAGAACGTTGATAATTGCTGCCACCACTTCTAGGTTATTTTTTTCTGAATTTCCCCCGACGTTGTAACACTCACCGGGTTTGGACTTTTCCAGTATGAGAGAGATTGCGTCGCAGTGGTCAAAAACGTGAAGCCAGTCACGGATGTTTTTGCCGTTCCCATATATGGGCAAAGGTTTACCTTCGATGGCATTCAAGACCATCAAGGGTATTAATTTTTCCGGAAATTGTCTCGGCCCGTAGTTGTTGGAGCAATTTGAAATTAGCGTGGGCAATCCATAAGTTTCATGGAAAGCCCTAACGAAGTGGTCACTGGAGGCTTTTGAAGCAGAGTAGGGACTATTGGGGGCGTATGCCGTATTTTCTGTAAAGGCAGGATCTTCGAAGCCTAAGGAACCGTAAACTTCGTCCGTTGAGATGTGATGAAAACGAAATTTTGCTTTTTCTTCTTGCGAAAGCGATTTCCAATACTCTAATGTTTCCAGAAGAAGATTAGAAGTTCCGAGAACATTCGTTCTTACAAAGGATTCGGGATCAATTACCGATCTATCAACATGCGTTTCGGCCGCGAAATTTACTACTGCATCGGGACGACATTCAGAGAAGATTTTTCGAACCAAGGATTTATCCCCAATATCGCCTCTAACAAAAGAGTAGTTCTCACGGTTTTGGACAGAAACTAAATTATTTAAGTTTCCAGAATAGGTCAACTTGTCAAGGTTAACCACCTGATCTCCTTTTTCGATCCTGTTTAAAATGAAATTTGATCCGATAAATCCTGCACCACCAGTTATTAATAGTTTCATTATTTTGTACCAAGACTAAAAATTGATTCTTCAACGGGTTTCATTGGGGAGACGAGAAAACGCTTAATGATTTCGGGCTCAATGTGAGTCTCTTCGGAAAAAACGAACAGCCTGGTGTCGTCATAAAAAGGCTCGTTGAGTATGCACGTTCTATTAGTAATGACTTTTGTATGGAGCGCAAAAGCCTCTGAAATTCTGAAAGAATAGCCTTCATCGGGCGCTAATCGCCAAAGGTCTATAACTGCCCGGCTTTCACCTACTAAGGTTAAATATTTTTCATAAGACATAATTTCACTGTCGACTCTAAACCCCTCAAGATTAGAATGAGGAAAATCTACGAGTAATAGTTTGACATTTAGACTGGCTTTTTTTAACGTGCGAAGCAAAGGTCTCAAATATTTTTCTCTGTCGGGACTATAAGCAGCCAGAAAGCAGATGTCATATCTTTTATTATTATTTAAAAAGTTAATAAGTTTGCTTGTGTTTACCTTACTCATCTCATAGGGTAATTGAAATCGAGAGGAAGTCGCACGATCATAAACAGAGAGTTTTATATTGTTGGCGAACGAAAAATCTTTGATACGAATAAAATCATTTATCTTGTTTTCTGGCAAGATGTCGAAATATCTAAGCTCCATATCTGCAAGCGGATACTTTTTTCTTAAGTAGCAAAGAAGATCAAAAGAAAAAAGACCGACGATGAAAATCCTCTTTTTTATTTTCGTGGGCTGAATTTGAGACAAACTTCTATTTAGAGTTTTGTTATTTTTAGCTATTAAGTTGATCGTCTCAGTGCCTTCAATAATTACGTCCCCTTTTCTTGCATAATGGAATTCGACTATTTGTGCTCCAACAGAGCCACCAATAAAAAATAAATTCTTATCTTCCTGGCTATCAAGGAAAGAATCTAATCTCTTGGGCACTCTCTGTTTATAGTATTTGCCCAACATAAAAGAGAGCAGTCCGAAACAAATTATTTTTGGGTTTCCTGTTTTTAGGAGCGAGGGTAGTTTAAAGACGACGCTGGATATGTTGTTAGAGAACAGTTCGGTCCAAGACGGAAATTTCGGCAACCTTTTTTCTTTTCCTATGAAAGGTTCTTTTGTTGTGCATGAAACATTGCCGTGTTTTAAATAGATATGAATGACCGCCATAGCAAAAAAGGAAGTTTTTCTTCTTAGTTTTTGGAAAGTTATAAATTTTCGAAAGGTTATTTTAAATAAGAGTGAGTGTATTTCGCAAAATTATTAGAAAGTTAACTGTTTGGCCAATAATTTTTGGAATATAGTAGAAAACCTAATTGCCAGAGAAAATATTTGGCTAATTGGACAATAATAAAAGCGAATTTAAAACAACGCTAGATCTTCATAAGCCTGATAAACCCCACGTAACTCCAGTGAGAAGGCAAATGGGTTGCACAGAAAGGTGTAAATTTCACCTATTACACGACGTTAACCAGTTACTGATAAGTCTTGCCAAAGCAGCTTCTAGCTCCTTCCAGAAGAGAAAAACTGAAAAGGCAAAGAACAGTAGCGAATCTTTTAGATTTTCTACAACGTAATAGAGAACCCTGCTTCCATTAAGGTTTAACAAACTTCCTAACCGCATTCGTTTACACGGCTCCTAACGCATGCTTATTTGTTTACCATTAGACACACAAATGGAGAGTCTTGTGCGAAGGGCACTTACTCCTTAAACGTTAGGGAACCTCTGTACAAAAGGTGGGTGATATGCTATAATTAGCACACTACCGAAAAGTGTGACTATGA
>ERZ839947.969-NODE-969-length-31334-cov-7.467694_pt1 | contig 31334 bp, 30 predicted proteins | sample MGYA00519908_ERZ839947 | MGnify/ENA primary metagenome ERZ839947 (study PRJEB31850, sample SAMEA3708857) | human gut metagenome | biome: human gut; feature: human-associated habitat; material: faeces | place: China | collected 2014 ... | reverse complement strand
AGTTCCTGGGCGCTTACTACGAGAACAAGATCTACGAGAGCGATCCGTTCCAGCATCTGGACCAGGTCGGCGTCGGCAAGCTGGTCAAGATGGCTGCACATGACGGCCGTGAGACCCGTCCCGACCTGGGTCTGGGCATCTGCGGCGAGCACGGCGGTGATCCTTCCAGCGTTGAGTTCTGCCACAATGTTGGTCTGGACTACGTCAGCTGCTCTCCCTTCCGTGTGCCTATCGCACGTCTGGCTGCTGCTCAGGCTGCTATCAAAAATCCCAGAGCGTAAGATTGTTGCATGAAGATGTACTAATCGCGCAAAACATGGGAAGATAAGCGTATGATAAACCTCCCCGGTGAAACTGAATGGTTTTGCCGGGGAGGTTTTTGGTTCTAAGAGGAGAAAAAGTATGAAGAAAAGAAAAAATGATCCACTTGAAGAAATTATGAGTAATCCGTATTATCAACTACGTGATGATTATAACTATGCAGAAAAGGTGAAGGGGACTATTAGTTTTGGGCAATATAGCATGAAATATTGGGCATTAGAACGGGATATAGTCCTTGATGAAACAAAAAGTGAAGTTACAGAAGAGATGTTCGTAAAGGCTATAATGGATGCACGAAAAGAAGGGGAAATCTTAAATGATGAAGATGAGGTAAATGGAGCAAGAAAAATAAGAAGAAAAGTAATAAGTCATCTAAATATAATTTTTTGTGGAAAAGCAAAATGCAAAAGCCAAATTAAAATTGGAATAAATACGCAACTTACATTAAAAAATATAGTTTTCTTTAATTGGATTTTGAAAACAAACGGCAAAACGCTTGCAAAAGCCATTGAAAGGATAGAAGGCAAAAAGAATGAGTTGCTAACGAAAAGTAGTGAATCCAGAGGTAAAACAAAGACGGCGGAAGATTATTATAGGGAACTTCTAGTTCGGGGATTAAACTCGTTAAAGGAAAATGAAATTAGTCCAAAACTTGTGGAAAAGAGAATAAAGGAACTTTATCCAGACATAAAGGAAGAACCTAAAAGTGAGATAGAAGATAGTCAAAAATTTGAGGGCTGGCCGATAATTTGGTGGCTTGGAGATGAACTTTTTGACATGGAGATGGAATATCCGCATTCAGAATGGGTGTACCAAACGATTTATCAGGACATACTGGAAAGTTTATCAAGATGCCATGAAGAGATTGAAAAGTGTGCTGATAAATTTTATGAGGCAAAGTATAGAAAAGAAGGAAAGAAAGTAGAAGAGTAAAGATATTTTAAAATACGTTGAGGCCGAGAAAGTTAGGAGTTTCCAACTTTCTCGGCCTCAACGTATTTTTGTATAATTTGATTTTTTAAAATATGAATAAACCATGAATGAAATACGCCCAAAATTTACGAAAAAGAGCTTTGAGCGGCCTAGGAGACAGAATAGGGTCATGATAAACTACTATTGCGAACGAAGTGGCCACTTCGAAGCACAAAATAATTGATTTACGAGGTATTTTACTATGACACAGAATGAATATGACAAGTGGTATCGGGAACTCAACGAAGCTCAGAAAGAAGCTACGGATGAGTTCTTTGCTTGGAAGGAGAAAGCATCTAAGGGTAAGGACTGTTATGCAGATATTGGGATTACCAGGATAAATGGGAAGGCTGAGGTTGCTCTTCGGGAAGGTGAGTATATTTCGCCGTTCAGAGGTTTCCAAATGAGCTTGAAACAGAATGGGAGGATTTTGTCAAGCTGTAATTGGAGATGTGAGGATGGAGTAGAAAAATTTCCGCTTCTGTTCAGCACAAAAACATTCAAATCTGGAAAAATAGCTGCCGGTATTTTTGTCCGAGACGGAGCAATGCAATCTCCGATTATACTTGGATGCCCGGACGATTTTGAACCGGATGCTTTCTATGAGGTGTTTGTACATGCTTGGGGAGCGGAAATGGGCTATCTTTGGGAGGGAGACGGAAAGATTCAGGGATTAACAAGAATCGACTATCTGCTCTCTGGTAATCTGGGAGAAACGCAGAATCCCATCGAAAAATTGGTCGAGCAGATGTACTTCCAGAAGACCACTTCGGAGGAAACCAACCATGAGTAATATGTATGGAAAGGACAAATTCCATGACAGGCAAAAAGCGGTATTACAGAAGTCCGCTCAAAAAATTGAGAATGATTCGGGTTGGTCACAGGATAATTTTTTGAGGGGATATGCTGAAGAAATTCTTCCGGCATCAGGAGCCGAGCTATCCTTTGGCGAACTTTGCGCAATAGGGGAGCAAGTTGAACAAGAGACCGCTTTTTCTGCAAAGGAGGCGATGCGCAACAAAATCAAGGCAAGACGAGATATGCCAAGTTCAAAAATTGATGAGGAGGCAGCTTCTCGATTGAAGCAGATTACAGGAGGCGATTCAATCAATGTTCCACGCAAATTTCGTGATGATGCGTTGCTGGAAAGGCGCATTAAGTTTGTCTTTTCTAGTAATCATCCGATTATCATCGACGGAGAAGATGATGCACTCCTAAAACGTATCATATATCTGCCTTTTAATTATGCAATCCCGGATGACCAGCAAGACCCGGATTTGGGAGACAAAATTTGGAAAGAGCGAGATGCGATTGTTACAAAAGCCCTGCACTATGCGCGGAAGCTTGTGCAACTCAACTACATCTTTCCAGAGATTCCACAGGTGGACAACGTAAAGTGCATTGTGAGAGACTCTATTGCGAAGACCGTAGGAAAATTTATACAGGAAAGCTGTGATAGGAGCGAGCCGAAAGCGGTGACTGCTACAGAAGACCTGTATAATGCTTACTCGGACTACTGCAAGGAGAAGAATATGTGGGCGTGTAGCAAAAAGGCATTCACGCAAGAACTTACCCAAAGGGGAATAAAGCATACTCGCTTCCGGTGTATAGGAGAGGATATGATTGCCCGAAAGAATCCGGTATCTGCTTTCCAAGGAATCAAACCCCGTCCGTAACTTCTAATTCTTCGATGATACGTTATACCTCTGACTCTAAGCACCATTAACGATAACCAAGGGAGGTATCACAATGCTGGAAATTGACGAAAAGGCGATGGCCTATTGTCTGGTGGAAGCTCTCTTTGCGGCAGGGGTAATCAACCTGCCTACCTATCAGAACTTCCTTCGGATGAAGCGTGAGCAGGAGGAAGAACCGCCTGCAAAGGCTTCGTAAACAACAGAGAAAGGCTCTGGCGGAGGGGATTCGGCCAGAGCCTTTCTTTTTGCCGCAGAAAAGAGTCAGAGACAGTGGAGGTTAAATTTTATGAGGATAGCCGTGTACGCGCGTGTCTCAACAGAACATGAGGCACAAATCAACGCACTGGAAAATCAGTTGGAGTGGTATAAAATTGAAGGTTCTCGGCACCCAGATTGGGAAATCGTGGAGGTTTATGTAGACCAAGGTATTACCGGAACGCAAGCACAGAAGAGGCCGGAGTTTTTGCGCATGATGGAGGATGCCCAGAAGGGAAAATTTGACCTTATTATTACTCGCGAAGTGAGCCGCTTTGCACGAAATACAGTTGATACGCTGTCCTACACACGGGAGTTGAAAGCACGTGGGGTGGACGTATTTTTCATCAACGATGGTATCAACACGGCGACCAACGATGGCGAACTTCGGCTGACGATCATGTCTTCTATGGCACAAGATGAGAGTCGCAAAATTTCAGAGCGCGTGAAGGCTGGGCAGAAAATCAGCCGGGAGAAGCACGTTTTATATGGCAGCGGAAACATCTTAGGATACCGTAGGGAGAACGGAACCTATGTTCCTGACCCTGACCAAGCTGAAACGGTAAGACTGATTTTCCAAATGTATTCTACCGGGGAAAATGGGTTGGTTAAAATCGTAAACGAATTATACCGCCTTGGCCGATTGGATGCAGGCGGCCATGTTTCGTGGGACGCTTCCAAGGTGAGCAGAGTTCTGCATAATGCAACCTATAAGGGGTGTATCTGTTACAATAAATCCCACAGCGACGGATATTTGACACAGAAGCGTGTTAAAAATCTGGACGAGAGCAGCTACATCTATGTGAAAGGTGACTTTGAGCCTTTGGTATCAGAAGAAATGTGGGATAGATGCCAGCAGATTTTGGTATCGAAATCTGCACGGGTAATAGATGAAAATGGAAAAAAGCACAAGTACATGAGAAATACGCCAAAGTCAGTCTGGACAGCAAAATTGCGGTGCAGCTGTGGCGCAGGATTTATCCAGTTCAAGTGGCGTGTAAATCGGGATGGTGCAGTAGTTCATGGATTTCAGTGCTACCGCCGTACCCGTAGACCAAGTATCAGCTATTTGCAGGAGCATGGCTTGGATTTGGGGATTAGCTGTCAAATCAGGGCGATCTGTGAGTGGAAGCTGGACTTGATGGCAGCAAAGGTGTTTGAACATCTCACCTTTGACAAAGGCAAAACAGTCAAAGAGGTCTATAAAATTTTGAACCGCTGCATGGCAGAAGAAAAGACTGTCCGCATTTCCAGAAAGGCGATGCTGGAAAACAGCATCGCCAGACAGAGGGAGCGTCTGGATAAGTACATAGACCTGTGTGCAGACGGAATCATCACAAAACAGGAATTGGCAGAGCGGCGGAAGGGATTGGATGCGCAGATTGCAGAATTGCAGTCTCAATATGAGAATGTGGAGCAGGAGGATGAGCGCAGTGGAACCCTTGACATGAATTTGATTGCGCAGAAGTTGGATGAATGGCAAAAGGCATCTAGGAATGATGTCGACCGGGAGCTTATCAATAGCTGTGTGGCACAGATCACGCCGCTGACGAATGAGGAATACCGCTGGGTACTTGATTTCCAACTGACAGAAGTGCAGAGTCGAAATAGTGCTACTTGTACGTTGGATGGCTTTATGGAGATGGCTCGTTTTAGGATTTCTTTTGAAGAAGCTAAGGCTTTTAAGGCTTCCCGGAATCAGGAAATTCGTAAAAATGAGTGGCATGACCTCACGGTAGCCGTGGGTATCCGCACAAAAGCTTGACCGTAAAACACTGTGTCAGTTGTGCCGGATGTGTCAGAATTTTCGAGAAACATTTATTATATTTTATATTTTTACCCTATCGCATATCTAAGAAAAATAGAGAGGAAGGGGATAAAAATAAAGAATATATAGAGAGTTTCATAAAAACCTGACACATTTGACACACCCGACACAAGACGAAGCGTATCTGAAAAAATTACAGTTATATATTATCTTTGTAGAAAGACCTGTGAGCAGTTTGATTCTGTCCACAGGTCTTTACTTTTTACTTGAAAATGGAGGAAAAACAATGGCTGATGTTATGGTAAAGATTCTGATGAAGGGTGCAAAGGCAATCGGGAAAACTGCCGCAATACTCATTATCTGGACCGCCCATAAACTTGAAAACAAGTAATCACATTAAAATTTTAGGAGGTAGTAGTTATGTCTGCAAATGTTGAAACCATGTTCTCTGTCCGTGAGACCCCTTGGCATGGCCTTGGCCGTATCGTGATGGATGCCCCTGCAAGTCGGGAAGCTCTGGAATTGGCTGGTCTGGACTGGCAGGTGGAAAGCCGCAATATCTATTCCGGCACAGGTGCTATGATTCCCGGCTATCGTGCCAATGTCCGCAGCACGGATGAAGCTGTTCTGGGCGTGGTGTCTGACCGTTACCGCATCGTGCAGAACGAAGAAGCGTTCCAGTTCACCGATGACCTGCTTGGTGAGGGTGTCACCTATGAAACCGCAGGCTCTTTGCAGGGCGGTAAGAAGGTGTGGATGCTGGCAAAGCTGCCGGAGAAGTACATTATCGCCGGGGATGAAGTGACCCCATATCTGGTGTTCTTCAACAGTCACGATGGCAGCTCTGGTGTCAAAGTCGCTATGACCCCGGTTCGTGTGGTCTGCCAGAACACCTTGAATTTGGCTCTGGGGACTGCAAAGCGCATCTGGACTGCTCGCCACACTGAAAATGTTCTGCTCCGTGTGCAGGACGCTCGTGAAACCTTACAGCTTGCCAACAGCTACATGGGGGAACTGGGCAAGGGCATCCATGAGCTGACCACCATTAAGCTGTCTGACCGCAAGGTACAGGAGTTCATCAATGAATTCTTCCCCATTACTGAAGACCTGACTGATGGCCAGCGGAAGAATAACCTGCGCTTGCAGGAAGATTTGAAGGCTCGCTATTATAACGCACCTGATCTGGAATGGGTCGGCAAGAACGGTTGGCGGTTCGTAAATGCCGTTTCAGACTTCGCTACCCATGCAGACCCCATCCGTAAGACCCGGAACTACAACGAAAATCTGTTCCTGCGCACCGCAGAGGGCAATCCGATGATTGATAAAGCCTACAAAATGGTGCTGGCCGCAGCATAAAGGAGGACTTATGAACGATGTAAGCAACCGGGCTGTTCGGGAATTTTCTGAGTTCCTAAACAGCATCGAAGCTGATTTTCCAAAGCCTACTTGCACCACGGCATACGAGATCACGATGAAAAGCACCATTGTCAGTGCCTTGATTACGCTGGACACCGAAAAGAAGATGGACGAGCGTTTCTGGAATCATCTTCGGGTGCAGCGAAACATTCTGGATTTTCTGTATGCTTTGTGGCTGGATGATGACCGCACACTGGTAGACGAGTTTTCCATTATCATGCGGGATTTGGTGGAATACGATTTTGAAATCGCAGATAAAAACATGAGGCAGGAGTTGAATATTGCATGAAACGATTGATTTCCACGATAAATCTGGACAAAGAAGATTGGCTGCGCTATCGGAAATGCGGCATCACCGGAACGGACGCCGGGGCGATTTTGGGTGTAAATCCGTACCGTTCTGCATTTCAGGTGTATCACGATAAAATCAGTGATACTATTGAAAATATCGACAACGAAGCTATGCGGCAGGGGCGCGATTTGGAAGAATATGTGGCACAGCGATTCACCGAAGCCACTGGACTGAAAGTTCGCAGAGCTAACGCCATCTACCAGAGTGAGGAACATCCGCTTCTTCTGGCAGATTTTGACCGTCTGATCGTTGGGCAGAAAGCAGGATTGGAGTGCAAGACGGTGTCTCCGTTCTCTGCGGATAAGTGGGCAGATGGCAAAATCCCTGCGCACTACATGGCACAAGTCAATCACTATCTGGCTGTCAGCGGTTTCGACTGCTGGTACATTGCTGCTCTGATTTTCGGAAAAGAGCTGGTAATTCATAAAATTATCCGTGATAAGTCGGTTTTGAATAACCTCATTGCCGAAGAAGAGCACTTCTGGAAGTACAATGTGATGCCTGAGATTCCGCCTGCACCTACCGGAAGTGAGGGGGATACACAGCAAATCAACCAGATGTATTCTGACGGTGATAAAAGCAAAACAGCTGATTTGAATGCAGTTCGTGACCTGCTGGACAAACGGCAGTCTCTTTCTGACCAAATCGAACAGTTGGAGCAGGAAAAGACTGCGATTGAACAGCAGGTCAAGCTGCAAATGCAGGATGCCGCCTATGGCACAGCACCGGGCTATAAGGTATCGTGGGTGTCCTCTGAAAGTAAGCGTGTGGATTCCCAGCGGTTGAAGAAAGAACAGCCGGACATTTTTAATCGGTACAGTAAAAATGTGAGCAGTCGCAGATTTACTATCATTCATGCGGCATAAGTTTTGGATATGGCGGCAGGAAATTACTTTCCTGCCGTCTTTTTTATAGGAGGTTTATTATGGCTACTGAAAATCCGTTCGTAAAATTATTTGGCATCGACTTCAAAGACCATGTGGAGGTCAAGAAGTCCGGCAATACCGAGCTGAAGTATGTGAGCTGGGCGTATGCTTGGGCAGAGGTGAAGAAGTTATATCCTTCTGCCAGCTATGAGGTCAAAAAGTTCAACGGTCTGCCCTATGTCTATGATCCTATCACCGGATTCATGGTCTATACATCCGTTACCATCGAGGGCGTTTCGCATGAGATGTGGCTGCCTGTACTGGATGGTGCAAACAAAGCCATGAAAGCTGTGCCTTACACCTATACCACCCCGAAATGGGAGTACAATCCTCAGACCCGCCGCCGTGAAAAGATCGGCATGGAAGAGCGTACCGTAGAAGCGGCATCCATGTTCGATGTGAATAAGGCTATCATGCGGTGCTTGGTGAAGAACCTTGCTATGTTTGGTCTGGGCCTGTACGTTTATGCCGGAGAGGATTTGCCGGAAGATGCTGCACTGCAGCCGGAATCAGAGCCGCAAAAGCAGCCGAAATCGAGATCCACCAGCCAAAAGCAGGAACAGCCGCCAGTGCCCTGCATCTGTGCCCGGTGCAACCAGCCCATCAAGAGAGTTAAGTTGAAAGATGGCTCTATCATGCAGGCGGCAGAGTTTGCGAATACCCATGAGGGAATGTGCGCTGACTGCTATAAAGCTACCCGACTTAATGTGGCATAAAGGAGAAATTTATATGTCTTGCAATGCGATGATCGAACACTATGAAGAAATCACTGTCTGCGGAAAGCCTGCATTATTCACCAGCTTCCGCATAAAAAGAGATACCGTCCCGGATGGTCTATATGCCTACGATGTGCGGCATGATGATGACTGCGGGGGGATTCCCTGTGAGATTGCGCCGTTTATCATGGTCAATCACTGGGGTACGATTATTCTTGCAGAGCCGTTGGAGCTGCCCGATGACGGACGGCGGTACATAGATGAAGAGACGGACTGGAACTATGATCCGTTTGGAGGAGCAGAGAAAAATCAAAAGCCCTGCGTGACGGTGGAAGAGTTTATGAATCAGTATCTGAACCGTTGATAAGAGCGAGCCGTGTCGTTCCTTATAAAGTTCAAAAGTCATCGCAGGGGACGGACGGTGCGAACCGTTCGTCAACGGAGATAATCTTTTGAAGTTTATGAGGGATGACTAAGGCTCGCAGGAAAAAGTATTAAAATTGCCGTGGGTACAGAAAAGTATCAATCACAGCGTGATGAAGCCGATTTGTCTTAGCAAATCGGTGACGCTAAAATGACGAACGGCATTTTTGATACAGAAAGAAGGGTTATGAGTATTTATGGCTATTGCAGAATTTCCACTGCAAAACAAAGCATTGACCGTCAGGTTCGTAATATCAGGGCTGAATATCCGACTGCCCACATTGTGCAGGAAGCCTATACAGGAACCTCTATCCTCCGGCCAGAATGGAGCAAGCTGTATCGGATTCTGAAAGATGGGGACGAGGTGGTATTTGATTCTGTTTCCCGAATGTCTAGAAATGCGGAGGAGGGATTTTCACTATATGAAGACCTCTATAATAAAGGTATCCGACTGGTATTTCTGAAGGAGCATCACATTGATACCGAAACCTACAAAAAGGCCCTGTCCGGCAGCATTGCAATGACAGGAACCAATGTGGATTTTATCTTAAAAGGCATCAATGAGTATCTGATGGCCTTGGCTAAGGAGCAGATCAAGCTAGCCTTTGAGCAGTCCGAAAAAGAAGTTTCCGACTTGCACCAGCGCACCCGTGAGGGCCTTTTGACCGCCCGGCTGAACGGCAAGCAGGTTGGCCGTAAGAAAGGCATTGGCTTTGAAACCAAAAAGTCCAAAGCGGCCAAAGAGAAAATCCGTATTCATTGTAAGGCTTTTGGCGGTACATTGGACGATGTGGAGTGTATGAAACTGACAGGACTTGCCCGGAATACTTATTATAAGTATAAGAGGCAGATTCGGGAGGAAGTTAAAACGCAAGGTTGAGCTTTGTAAAAGTGCCAATCGCAAAAGATGATAGCAGGAACACGGTGAATTCTGTGAATACCGTGTTCCTTTTTTGTGGGTTATCGTAGAATGGACAGACATACCGTCCATCAAAATCTTTATAATGAGGTTAGAAAAGCTGATAAGATTGTGAGATAAAAGGAGAAGAGTGTATGAAAAAATTCTTGATAGTTCTACTGAGTATTGCATTTGCGCTGAATTTTGCGCTTGTGATTGGAATGATTGGCGAGTGCATTTCGCCACGACAGGCGTTTTACACAATCACGGATGAGTTGATGAACAGTGCATATCGCTTCAAAAGAGGTTGGCAATTTAAGAATAATCTACCTTGATTTTTGAGAAGATGGACAGACAGTCTGTCCATCTTTTTTTGTATACTGAAATTGTATAAAAGAAACAAAAATTTTTTTGTACTTCAGCGAAACGGCAAAACTTTTCACAAGGAATTGCAGTGATGATTGTGCTGTGTTACAATGGGCAAGAAGGAGAATGAACTGTGCTTAATAATAGATTAGACCGCATACTCTATATCCAACAAGTACTGGTGCAGGGCGGTGTACTAAACAAACAGCAGACCGCTGATCGCTTCGGAGTCAGTGAAAAGACTATCCAGCGTGACCTTGATACGTTGCGAAATCATTTTGCGGACAGTGAGCCGCGCCGGGAGATTCTGTATAACTCGGCGAAAGGCGGTTATCTGCTGGACGATACGCTGTCCCGCTTTCTGACCAGCAGCGAGATTTTAGCTGTGTGCAAGATCCTGCTGGAAAGTCGCTCTATGGTCAAGGAGGAAATGTTTCCTATTCTGGACAAGCTCATTTTAGCCTGTACGCCGTTGGATAGGCTGAACCAGGTCAAAGACCTTATCAGCAACGAACGCTTCCATTACGTTGAACCGCAGCATGGACGAAAGTTCATTGAAAGTTTATGGGAAATTGGCACTGCGGTTGAAAATCATAACCTGATGGAAATTACTTACTGCCGCACCCATGATGGCGAAACACGGGTGCGTACCATCGAGCCAGTAGGTATTCTATTCAGCGAATATTATTTCTATCTGGCAGCGTTTATTGAGGGCATCGACAAGGATAAGCACTTCAAAAATCCACAGGATAATTCTCCGACCATTTATCGCATTGACCGTATCCAAAGCTATAAGACACTCGACAGGCATTTTGCCCAGAGATACACGAATCGTTTTCAAGAGGGTGAGATGCGCAAGCGCATCCAGTTTATGTACGGCGGTGAACTGCAGACGATTAAGTTTGAGTATACCGGGCCGAGTCTGGAATCCGTGCTCGACCGACTGCCCACCGCAAAGGTTTTGCAGGTGACGGAAAATGGCTGGATCGTGGAAGCGGAGGTGTTTGGCACGGGTATCGATATGTGGGTGAGAAGTCAGGGAGATTACATCAAAATTATATCGGAAATGAAAAAATAAAAGGAGCTCTGCTGTATGAACAAGGTTCGGGTCGAAGTTTTCTATCAGGATAATGCTTTGCAATCTATCCGTATCGACAAATGCGAGATGGAAGGGTTGACAGCCATTGAAAACAAGCCTATTCCAGAATGGTTTATGCCTGTTTCGGGCCGTGCCAGCTGGAAGGGTCTTGGCGAAGAAGTAAAACTCCAGACACGGAATGCAGGGCCTGATACCCAATACAGCTACTATTTCTACGGCCCAGATATGCCAAAAAGTGTGTTTGCCTATTGTGTGCAGCAGTACGGTCTTGGTGAAATGGTTGCAGAGACGAGCAAAGAGGACAATGCGCAAGTATATTTGGAAAGCGCACAGCGGTGTGAAAAGGTCTGCGATGAGGAAGGAGCGTTTCAGGCATACAAAGCTGCTGCGGAAAAGTATGATTCGGCGGAAGCCCAGTTACGGCTTGGCTTTTGTTACGCAGAAGGCAAAGGTAATGAAAAAAATATGGTGGAAGCTGCTAAGTGGTACCGCAAGGCCGCAGAACAGGGAAATGCAGATGCGCAAAATCGTCTTGGTGTCCGCTATGATCGCGGTGAAGGTGTCTCAAAAGATGTAAAAGAAGCTGCCAAATGGTATGCAAAGTCAGCGGCACAAGGCCATCCCAAGGCGCAATGCAATTTAGCGCTATATTACAAAGCAGGAAAGGGTGTTGAAAAAAACCTGAAGAAAGCAGTTGAGCTGTTTTACAACTCAGCAATACAAGGTTATGCAAATGTGCAATTTTATCTGGGAGAGTGCTATTACAATGGTGAAGGCGTGGCGCAAGATCACGCAGAGGCATTCAAATGGGTCAAAAAGGCGGCGGAGCAGGGAGACAAGGATGCACAGTCTGTGGTAGGTGATATGTATAGCAGCGGAGATGGAATTCAGCAGGATGAGGAAGAAGCAAAAAAGTGGTTCTATCTGGCTGCAAAGCAAGGAGATGCAGACGCGCAGGTTAAATATGGTTTGACCTTAGCAAATGATGACGCGGATTGGAACGACCCTGCTCAGCAAGAAGGAATAAAGTGGTTCCGAAAAGCTGCGGAGCAAGGCCATCCCGCAGGACAATATGTTTTGGCAGGTATCTATCTTAATGGATATGGGGTCGAAAAAGATGAAAAGAAGGCAATCGAATGGTACAAAAAATCTGCTGAACAGGACTTTGCTGCTGCACAGTATGATCTTGGAGCCTGTTACCTGAATGGTTTGGGTGTTGAAGAAGATGAAAAGCGGGCACTTTACTGGGTGCAGAAAGCCGCTGAGCAAGACTATGCAGATGCACAGGTTGTTTTGGGAAATTTTTATTCTGAGGGAATCGGAGCAGAAAAAGATGAGCGTAAAGCTTTTGAATGGTTTAAAAAAGCGGCGGAACAAGGAAATGCGAAAGCACAATTCTTTTTGGGATGTTCCTACTTTGCAGGAATTGGTGTAGAGGAAGACAAGAGTAAGGCTATGGAATGGCTCGAAAAGGCCGCAGAACAGGGAAATGCCGACGCACAAAATAAATTGGGCGAGTATTATATTGGAGTGGGGGTAGAGACGAGAAAAGCGTTTGAACTGTTCCAAAAGGCGGCAGAGAACGGTTCGAAGGAAGCGCAGAGAAATCTTGGAAAATGCTATATGAAGGGGTTGGGTGTAAACAAACTTCCTGCGGAAGCTGTCAAGTACTATAAAAAGGCAGCGGAGCAAGGAGATGCTGAGGCACAGTACCTTTTTGCAACGTGTCTTTTTATCGGAAATGCTGTGACCCAAAATGTGAAACAAGCAGTAGAGTATTACCAAAAATCAGCACAGCAGGAATATATGAAGGCAATAAATGATCTTGGCGTTTGCTACGCAAGGGGCATTGGTGTACCCAAAGATGGGAAAGAGGCTCTGGCCCATTTTGGGGCAGCGAGTGAAGGAGATCATGGTTTCTATGTGGCAGACAGCAATATGGCCTATTGCTACCAGAATGGCATTGGTGTGGAAAAGGATAAGCACCGCGCGGATGTGCTCTATATAGTAGCAGAGGCCAAGGAAGATGCAAGCAGGATGAGCAAAGCCATAAAGCAAATGTCAAGGGACGTATTTGCAGGAAAGCAGACCAAAACGACCATGGATGAAATTTTGAAGATGAACAAAAGCTTTGAACGCTCAAAAGAAAAAGCATCAAATCGTAAAAGACTGCGCATGGCATTGGAAATGGATTCCTGAAAATATTGGATGAACCAAACAAAACCAGTTGAAAATATAAACGTGATGAGTGCAGCGATGTTTGAATAGAACGCTTTTCCATCAAAAGAGGAAACTAACATGAGTGATTTGAAAATGACGAATCAGAATCTCTCCCAAAGTCAGTCGATGGAAGAACTTGCAAATCAACTGACGCTGGCAGACCATCTGGTGTACAAAAAATATCTGCCGGAGTTACAGAATTATTCGCTGGTGGAGCCATCGGAAGAAATGAAGGAAACGCTGGATGTCAAAACCTGCATCAAGTTGTTCCAGATGAAAGAGCTGACCCTGAAAAAAGGCGAGGATATGCTCCAAAAACTCTCCACTGTTTATCATTCCAGTATGGCCCTTGGTTGCAGTCTGGCTGTGATGGTCGATGTTCCGGCAGATGGTGCACCGGCAGATATTTATTTGGGTGTGCGGCAGAATCCGGGCAGGCAGGGAATCGATAACCGCGACCTTGCAATTTCCGGTGATGCGATTGAAAAAGGGATGAAGAGTAACTTTCCCGGCTCTGAAGTGCAGGAACTCCATCAGGAAGAAATTGACGCGCTGCTGGAAGACAATAACGGTTCTTTCGGTTCGGCACAGTCGGCAATCGCTTCTGTCTCCTGCGTTGCGGCATTGCGAGATAAATCTAAGACGGAAGACAAAGCATTCATTCAGGGTATCGAGCGTTTTATCGATGCAATGGATGGCGATGCTTATACTGCGTTATTTCTGGCAGAGCCAGTTACAGAAGAAACGCAGGCAGGCATCCGAAACGGATATGAGGAACTGTATAGCGCGTTGTCTCCGTTCCGCAAAACAACGTGGTCTTATACAGAAAACGAAAGCCATGCAGTCATGGAGACATTCTGCTCCGGTACATCGGATACGGTAACAGATGGCACGAGCAGCGGTTTCAGCGATGAACAAGGCCGGAACACGGAATTTAACTTTAACGCTGGAATGAACCAAGGAACGACGAATACGATAGGACAGTCGCACGCAGTCACACGGCTCCGGTTGCCGGGCAAAAGAACAATGGTCGGCGTGGCAGCTGGTGCGAGCATCCTTGCGCTTGGAGCAGTGGCGGCATCGGCGGTTTTTCCACCTGCTGGAGCAGCTATTGTGTCAGCGGTAAGTACAGTCGGTGCGGCTGCGGTAAAGGCTGGCCCACTGTTTGGCTCTGCGGTGCCTATGGTGGCTGGACATGAAACAAATGGGACTGCATGGAGTACGGCGCGGAGCATCGGAAAGTCGCTGGGCTTTGGGATGAGCCGGGGATACAACACGGCGCACACAGACAGCTCTACGGTGGAACGCAGCAATGCGCACAGCACCAATGAGCAGCATTCCAACGGGACGACGGATACGCACGGCACTGCGCGGACGCAGCAGATAGAAGTCTGCAACAAGGCGGTGGAAGAACTGCTGACACGAATTGACGAGCAAATCAAGCGTACCAAAGAAAGTGAAGATTACGGCTGTTACAGTTGTGCGGCTTATTTTTTGTCCTCTCGCCCCAGCAAGGCTCTTCTTGCAGCTAATACATATCGTTCGCTGATGATTGGAGAAGGCTCTTCTGTGGAAAGCGGTGCGGTCAATCTCTGGCAGGACCGTGCAAGTGTAGCTGCTATGCGAGAATATCTCAGACGTTTTACACACCCTGTCTTTGCGCGCCAGCTCTGGGAGAATGAAGCTGACAGTCTGTTTTACACGGCAGGTACGCTGGTCAGTGGTCGGGAACTGCCAATGCACCTTGGTTTGCCGACACGCTCGGTACACGGCCTGCCCGTGATTGAACACGCAGAATTTGGCCGCAATGTGCCGGATGCTGCTATTGAAAAGGCTGATAAAATCGACTTGGGCAAAATCTATCACATGGGTCAGACGGAAAGTGCAGACCTTATTCTGAGTCGTCAAGCGATGGCGGCACATACGTTCATTACAGGTTCTACTGGCACAGGCAAATCCAACGCAGTTTATCACCTGCTGGACGAGCTTACAAAGGATGGCGATGCAACTTTCCTTGTGGTGGAACCAGCTAAGGGCGAATACAAGACGGTGCTCGGTAACGGAAAGGCTGCTGTTTACGGCACCAATCCAAGAGAAACGCCGCTGCTGCGTCTCAACCCGTTTGCTTTCCCGGCAGAAATTCATATCTTGGAGCATATTGACCGTCTGGTGGAAATTTTTAGTGCCTGCTGGCCGATGTATGCGGCAATGCCTGCTGTGCTGAAAGATGCCATTGAGCGCAGCTATCAGAACGCTGGGTGGGACTTGCGAGAGTCGGAAAGTGACAGAGGCGTTTTCCCCACATTTTTTGACCTTCAGCGAGTTCTGCCAACAGTAATCGAAGAATCGCATTATTCCAATGACACCCAGAGCGACTATGTGGGTGCGCTGTGTACCCGTGTGAAATCTCTGACCAATGGCATCTATGGCAGTGTGTTCTGTGCAGAAGATGCGTTGAGCGATGCGGAGCTATTCGATGAAAACGTCGTCGTAGACCTGAGCCGCGCAAGCGCAATGGAAACAAAGTCACTGCTGATGGGCATTCTGGTGATGAAGTTGCAGGAATATCGGATGTGCAGTGGTGTGATGAATGGGAAGCTCCGTCATGTGACGGTGTTGGAAGAGGCACATAACCTGCTGCGCAAGACATCGGCAGAGCAGTCACAGGAGAGCGCAAACGTACAGGGAAAGTCGGTAGAGATGCTGGCCAACGCGATTGCGGAAATGCGTACCTACGGAGAAGGTTTTATCATTGCAGATCAGGCTCCCGGACTGCTGGATGTGTCAGTCATCCGCAACACGAATACAAAAATTATTCTGCGTCTGCCGGACGAAGAAGACCGCAAGCTGGTGGGTAAATCTGCCGGATTGAAAGAAGCGCAAATCGATGAACTTTCCAAGTTGCCGCTGGGTGTAGCCGCTGTTTACCAGAATGAGTGGCCGGAAGCGGTTCTCTGCAAGGTGAAGGCATACCCGGTGCCGGAGGGTGCAGTCTACCACAAGCCTGTGAAAACAGAGGAAGAAATCAATACAGAATTTATATTTGGGCAGTTGGCGCAGGAAGCTCCTGCAAAGTGTCTGAATGATTCGGAAACGGAACAGCTGAAACGATGGCTGAAGCGGCATGAGATTTGGATAGAGCCTGAGGAACGACGTTACATCGAACAAGTGTTTCGGGGTGAGCTGAAAGACCGAGATAAAACTCAGAAAATGGTGTTTGATTTCTTTGACGGTATGGAGACACTTATACAGTACTGCTATGAAGCGGAAAAAACATTGACACCACGCAGAGAACTGGTGAATCAGTTGCAGGGAAGATATGCCCTCCAAACATCGACTGCGGAGTGGGCATTAAACTGCCTGATGACAGAAGGACTTCAGCGGAATCCTGACCGGGATGCGGCGAAAGAGTTAAGGAAAAACTTTCTGGAGCAGGGAGGTAAGGTGATGTGAAAAACGAGCTTTCGGAAGTAAAAGTACCAGAGTTCCCAAATTACATTGGACTCGATACATCAATCAGAAGGTCTTTTGAACGGCTGCAAGAGGGCAAGTTTTCTCAGACAGAGAAAAAACTTACCCCGGATATAAAGCAATCATTTGAGCACTTGCAAAAAGATGTATCTGCAAGCGAAAGAATGGGGTCTGGCGTGGCAAAATCGTTTGAAAAGCTGGAACCGGGAACTCGCTATAATGATAGTGGTGCACCATATCGTATGGAGCAAGATCTTCTATCCGATGCAGAGTACAAAAGAAATGGATATGAATATACAACAGACCACCTTGGGAGACTTTTCACAGCGGAAGGAAATCTTCACCTAAAAGAGCACGATGGACGTTTGCAAATAAAAGATAACATCCATGACATCGGTAAAGGGTATGAGAAAAGCACAGATGACCGTGGACACGCGATTGCAGACCGCTTTGATGGTGCAAATGATTTGGAAAATCTGGTTCCACAAGATGCAGGTTTGAATCGAAATGAATTCAAAAATTTTGAAAGTAAGCTGGCACAAGAACTGGAAGCTGGAAAGCAGGTTTATTTGAAGCTGGAAATGCACTATCCTGGAGACTCATTCCGTCCAGATGCGATTACAGCAGAAACAACAATCGATGGTAAACAGGAAGTGAAAGTATTTTTGAACGATAAATACTAACAAGTCTACTGCACTTTCAAGTTATTACAATTTTGGTCGATTGCACATACAATACAAGTATCACTTCATGGAACGGAGGGTACTTGTACTATGGTGGACTACGCCGACATCGGAAAACGTATCCGTGCCTGCCGCCTTGCAAAAGGCATGACGCAGGAGCAGTTGGCTAATGAGGTCGGCGTGGTGGTCACGCACATCAGCCATATCGAGACAGGAAACTCTGTCCCCAGTCTGAAAACATTGATCGATATTATCAATGCGTTGGACTGTTCAGCGGACGAGCTGCTCTGCATTGAAATCAAGAAAGCAAAGCCTGTGTTCGACAGTTGGATGACGGAACAGCTTGCGGATTGCTCTGCCGATGAAGCTAAAATCATCAAAGAAACAGTGGTCAATCTGAAAAAATCGCTCCGAAAAGTGTATGGAAAACCATCTAAGAATCGGTATGACTAAAATCTCAAAAGGCTAATATTAAGAGCCCGAAAAGCATCAGTAAACAGAATTAACCGCCCCAGATTCCTTAACAGGCATCTGGGGCGGTTTTTGGTTGATGACATAAGAATACTTTTAATCGGCATTTGAGAAATAAAATTCCCTGAATACTGGAATAAAAACTGAAAATGAGCTATAATAATAACAGGAAGGAGTTGAAAGAATGCTTTGCCAGTTTTCTTTTCAGAATTTTAAGTCTTATAAGGATGAAACGACATTTGATTTCCGTGCAATGGCAATTCCGGAGTTTCAGGATGCCTTGATTCGGCAGGAGAAAGCGGAAGATTTGCTTCCGGTCAGCGCGGTCTATGGCCCTAATGGTGGCGGTAAGACAAATCTGCTTCAGGCATTCTTTTGCCTGATTAACCTTGTCGTAAAGCCAATCCATGCGCTGGAGAAGAATCGACAGCCTATGATCTTCCAGCAGGGCAGCAGTGTGGCTCCTTTTATGCTGGATGAAAACTCTGTAAATGAGCCTACGATTTTTCAGGTGTTTTTCCGTGTAGGCGAGAAGGAATACCAGTATTACATTGCGCTCAAGGAAGAAATTGTCTTTGAGTCTCTTCTGTGGCGCACTCTTGGTGGCAAGAAGACAGGACTGATTTTTGAACGAGACGGCCAGAAGATTGAATTGGGTGCAAGTATCAATAAGGCAAGCATCAACTTGGACGTCAACCCGAAGATGCCGTATCTTTCTTTTTTGGCAATCAACTACAATATCCCTGTGATTGCAGAAGTGCAGAATTGGTTTGAATCCTGTATTACACAGAGCTACGCAAACCCCAGAGCAGAAAACATTGTGCTGGTGTCCAAGAGTGAGACGACTAAGGAAAGCCTGATTCATGCACTGAATGATGTGGGTATTGATTTATCCGGTTATCGCTATGATGAGGATAGCAAGCACCTGTTCACGCAAAGAACGATCAACGGCAAGGTCTACGAGCTTCCCTTTGAAGCAGAGTCGGATGGAACCAAGAAAATGATTGCAGCCTTGCCGGTTCTGATGGTAGCATTGCAGGAAGGCCGCACAGTGGTTGTGGATGAACTGGATGCAAAGCTGCATCCGAAGCTGCTCCGGTATGTGATTCAGATGTTCAAGAACCAAGAACTGAACAAGAAGGGCGCACAACTGTTATTCAGTTCTCACGACCTGACTACGATGAAAAACACTGTTTTCCGCCGTGATGAAATTTGGTTTGCTGCGATGAATGATAATCATGAGAGCGAGATTTATTCGCTTTACGAATTCCGGCAGGAGGACAATACTCGCGTCAAGAGCACAGCGGCCTTTGACAAGCAGTATCTGGAAGGCCGATATGGTGCAGACCCCTACCTTTCTAATATGCTGACAGGGAGGGATTGGGCATGAGTCTGAAACCTCCGAAAAAGAGTGACCTTGGAAAAAGCTGGATGAAGAATCGCCGTGATAAAGCGAGGATGATTCAGCCGGAATACCACTTGATTGCGTCTGAAGGTACAGAAACCGAGCCGCAGTATTTTGGCGCAATTCAGAAAATCATCAATGCTAAGTACCGTGATAGAATCCAGCTAAAGGTAGAGGGCGTTGGCGACAATACGGTAAATTTGTTGATGAAAGCTCGTCAATACGTTCAGAATAACGGCATTGTGTTTAAGCACGTCTGGATTGTCTATGACACAGATGATTTTCCGGCAGAAAATATTGACATGGTAGCACAGCGGTGCGAAGAATACAGTACACAAGGTGAGACGATTTACCATGCTGTATGGTCGAACCAGTGCGTAGAACTGTGGTATTTGCTGCATTTTATGTATATGGATACTGATATTGACAGATCTCGGTACTGGCCGAAGCTGAGCGATTGGCTGAAAAACATTGGTGCAGGGAGTTACGAGAAGAACCGCCCGGATATGTATGAAGTGCTGCGACCTTACATGGACATTGCAATTGCCAATGCAAAGCGATTGGACAAGCAAAATGAAGGACGGAAGCCCTCTGAGTCAGCACCCGGAACGAAAGTTTACGAACTGGTTGAGATGTTGAGACCTTATCTTTTGGACACGCAGTGACTTTGACGCCAGAAAGGAGGCCCACGCAATATGTGTGATGTGCTTGATAAAGTGGAAAGCAGAGGCATTGAAAAAGGCATTGCAAAAGGCGTTGCGAAAGGTAAGGCTGAGGGTGAAATTGAAGGCAAAAATCAAATGGCTCTCCTTGTCAAGAAACTCCTCAATCAAGGCCGTATTGATGATGTCAAGCGGGCATCTGAAGATGAAGTGTACCGCGATCAGTTGATAAAAGAATTTGGCATTCGATAAGACCGGAGGCCCACGCAATATGTGCGATGTGCTTGATAAAGTGGAAAATCGTGGAAAGGCTGAAGGCGCAAATAGTGTAGCTCTGCTCATGAAGAAGCTCTTCGATCAAAACTGCATTGAGGATGCAAAACGGGCTTCTGAAGATAAGGAGTACCGCACTCGGCTGATGAAAGAGTTGGGCATCAGCTAAAAAATTCATATGTACAACTGGGGGAGCGTCTTCGGATGCTCTCCCTTTACTTTTGCAGGGCAGTCCGTGTGGATTGTCCTGCTTCTTATATGAGGAGAAGACAGATTATAGAAGGGATTACCTTCAGGGTGGACGGACAGGAAAGGAAAAGCTTGCCAATCCTGTTAATACGATGATGTGCTTTGAAGAAGCATTAAAAGACCATGCATATATCTTGAAAATGATTGAGGCACGGATTTTAGTGGAGCACGGATTGCTGAAGGAATACAATTTTGACACAGCAAAAATCGATACGCGCCGAGAGAACATCAAGAGTGTATTTGATTCAGTATGTAATCGAAAACACACAGATCAGGAAATTCAGAAGGCATATGAAGAAGTATTAAACGTAGATATTGAAGGGATTCAAGTAAATCCCTTCAAGGCACTTTACTCTGTCTACTCCAGGGGTATCGCCGCAACAACAATCCCCAAAAGAAGCGGCTGGGGGATGGCATCCTCTCTCTGAAACAGGAGCAAAAGCCGGCAGAGCCTGCCAAACCGGAAAACGGAAAGAAAGACCACAGCTTTCTAATCACGCTTGCGGTGTCGATCGCCATTATCCTGATCCTGTGGGTCATCAAAATGTTCTAAACCGTACAGGATCGGCACGGTTTTTCGGGACTGCAAAGGTCTAAAGTCCCCAAGCGTCCAACTTACAACAAAAATGAGACAGGCGACCCGCCTTTCGGGAAGCCTGTCTCATTTTTCCGTTGGGGGCTATTTGCATTGCAGCGAAGCAGCCCGGTTTGGAAACTCAGTGATTGAAGGAGAATGGGGAAACTACTTAAAGGCTGATATCCTTGCCGCCATTGAGCTTGCTGAAGGCCAGCAGGGAAATGACGGTCAGGATGGTCATAATAGTGGACAATGCGGCGGCAGTGCCGTAGTTGCCGCGGATGACCTCGGTGTAGATTGCCACCGTCAGGGTCTTGGTTTTGCCGGTATACAGGATGATGGCGGTGGACAGTTCACTGATCATGGTGACCCAGCTCAGGATGGCACCAGAGATGATGCCGGAGGCCATCATGGGCACCGTGATGCGGAAGAATGCCTTCATCTTGGAAGCACCCAGCGAGATGGCAGCTTCCTCAATGCTCATGGGGATCTGCTGCAGGATAGCCACCGACGAGCGGATGGTATAGGGCAGACGCCGGATGATGAGTGCCACCACCATGATGAGCATGGTGCCGCTGATGAGGAGCGGGGGCTTATTGAAGCCGATGAGCAGTGCGATACCAAGGACCGTGCCGGGCACGATATAGGGGATCATCGAGAGAATATCCACCACGTTGGTCAGGGCGTTGCGGCGGCGCACCACCAGATAGGCGATGAGAACAGCCAGCAGCACGATGACGACCAGTGCCAGCAAGGGGATGATGATGGTGTTCTGGATGCTGCGACCCAGCTTGCCGATGGCGGTCTGGTAGCTTTGCAGCGAGTAGCCGTCCACAAAGATCTTGCCCTGCGTGTTCTTGAACGAGGTGTAGATGACGTAGGCCTGCGGCATGATGGCGATGCCCACCACCAGATAGACAGCCAGATGCACCAGAGCGTTGATGCCCTTGCGGGCCTCCCGTTCCTCCACGGGGTGCATACTGTTCAGAGCGAAGGCGTTCTTGTTGGAAACGTACTTCTGGACGAGGAACACCAGCGTGGTGATGACGATAGCAATGACGGCGATAGCGGCTGCAAAGCCGTCGCTGCCGCCCACCTCGTTGATGAACTCAGTGTAAAGGACAACAGGGAAGGTACGGTAGCCCTCACCGATCAGCATCGGGGTGCCGAAGTCTGCAAAGGATCGCATGAACACCAGCAGAGCCGCAGCCAGCAGGGTGGGCATGATCAGAGGCACGACCACTTTGAAGAAGCAGGCAATGCCAGAGCATCCGAGGTTCTCAGCCGCCTCGATGAGGGAGTTGTCGATATTCTTCAGTGCACCCTTGGCGTAGAGGAACACCAGCGGGAACAGCTGGAGCGTCATGACCAACACGATGCCGCCGAAGCCGTAGATGTCCGGGATGGCGATGCCGAGGTTTTTGAAGAAGGTGGTGATGATACCACTGCGGCCCAGCAGCAGGATCCATGAGTAGGCACCGATGAAGGGAGCCGACATAGATGCCACCACAATGAGGATATTCAGCACGGACTTGCCCTTGATCTTAAAGATCGTGAACAGGTATGCCAGTGGGGTGCCAATGGCGATGGAGAGCACCGTCGCTGTGATGGATACCTTGAAGCTGTTGATCAGGGTATCGAAATAGTAACTCTTGGAAAAGAACTTCGTGAAATAAGCCAGCGTGAAACCGCCGGTGTCGGGGTCCAGCACAGACTGGCGGATCAGGTATGCCATCGGGTAAAGCAGGAACAGTGCATAGAGTGCGATGGTCCCCAGCGTAATGGCTCCCCAGACATCAAGACGGAACTTATTATTGTTTTTCATAAGCGTCGCTCCTGATGAGATTGGTACCACCGTCCTTGGTAAAGACGTTGATCTTCTCTTTCTTGACCTTCAGCAGCACCTTCTCGCCCTTCTTGAGACCCTCGCCAATGGAGGACTCCTCTACGATCTCCACCGAGTCGCCCTGATCGGTGTCAATGGTGTAGTGGGTGTTGAGACCGAGGTAGGTACACTCCTGCACGGTGCCGTGGATGCCATCGGTGCCGTCCTTGCAGATAATGAACTCCTCCGGGCGGATGGAACAGCGCACATCCTGCTCGGCAGCCTTGTCCAGAGCGTCAATGTGCTCATGATAGCCGTCGGCAAAGGTGATGATGCCGTCCTTGACGTGGGCATTCACGATGTTGGTGCGACCGATAAAGGTGGCAACGAAGACATTCTTCGGGCGCTGGTAGATGTCGCGGGGAGTGCCAACGTGCTGGATGACGCCGTCCTTCATAACGGCGATACGGTCACTGATGGCCATTGCCTCTTCCTGATCGTGGGTTACGTACACGGTGGTGATGCCTACGCTTTTCTGGGTGTGGCGGATGACGCTGCGCATCTCGACACGGAGCTTTGCGTCCAGATTGGAAAGCGGCTCGTCCATCAGCAGCACGTCCGGCGAGATGACCAGTGCGCGGGCCAGTGCGATACGCTGCTGCTGACCGCCGGAAAGCTGGTTGGGCATACGGTCGGCATACTGCATGATCTGCATCAGGTTCAGAAACTCATCTGTCCGCTTCTTGATCTCGGCCTTGTCCACCTTGCGGTTCTTCAGACCGAATGCCACATTGTCCCGGACGGAGAGGTTCGGGAAGATGGCATAGTTCTGGAACACCATGCCGATGTTGCGCTTGCTGGGGTCCATATCGTTGATGCGCTTCTCGTTGAAGAAGATGTCGCCGCCCTCAATGGAGTTGAAGCCTGCGATCATACGGAGAAGGGTGGTCTTGCCGCAGCCGGAGGGACCCAGCAGGGTGAACAGCTCACCATCTCCGATCTCCAGATTCAGGTCCGGGATGACCGTATTATTCCCGTAGCGCTTTACTGCGTCTTTGACTGATATTCTGCTCATACTAGCCTCCTGCTGCCCTTTGAATTACTTGCTCTGCAGATCGGTGAAGATCTCAGTGTACTTGTCCACCAGCTCTGACTTGTGGGCGCTGACGTAGGGAATGTCCTCTTCGATGACATTGATGTCTGCCATCGGGGTCATGGCATCGTTGGTGGCAGCGTCCTTCATAACAGGACGGTTGGTCAGGGTGCTGCCCCAGATGTTCTGGACTTCCTCGCTCAGGATGAAGTCAATGAACAGCTTGGCATTGTCCATGTTCTTTGCGCCCTTGATGATGGTGGCGGAAGCAGGAAGGAAGACAGTACCTTCCTTCATATAAACGATCTTGACAGGTGCGCCGTCCAGAACCAGCTGAGCACAGGGATCCTCATAGGACAGACCTACCACATACTCGCCATCGGCAACTCCCTTGTAAACGCCGCTGGAGCTTTCGCAGATCTTGCCGTCCACATTCTCAAACAGGTCGTGGACGTACTGCCATGCCTTATCGTCCTCGTAGCCGCCCATTGCAAGCAGCATATTGGTCAGGTGAGCGAAAGCGGAAGAGGAGTTGGCGGGGTCGGCAGTGGCGATTTTACCCTTCAGAGCCGGGTTCAGCAGATCTTCGTAGCCCTCGATCTTGATGTCACCGATGAGGTCGGTGTTGACGATGAGGACACTGCCGTCCAGCACGTTGCCGGTGATGAAGCCGCACTTGTTCTTGTAGGCGTCAATGACGTTTGCATCGTTGGCGGAAACATACGGCTCCCACAGGTCCTCGTTGGTGTACATCAGCGACCAGGAGCCGCCGAACAGGACATCTGCGTAGGGATCGTTCTTTTCGGACTGGATACGCTTGACCAGTTCGCCGGTGCCGGCCTGGATCAGCTCGACATTGACGCCGTATTTCTCCTCAAACAGAGGAATGGTGGCGTTCAGCAGGCCCTCAGAGTTGGGCGAGTAGATCACGAGGTCGCCGCCGCCCTGTGCAGCAGTACCAGAAGCGGCAGTGGAAGCAGCGGTAGAACCGGCAGAAGAGGTGCTGGCGGAGGAGCCGCCGCAAGCGCTCAGAGCAGCAGAAGCTGCGATAACACCGGTAGCCATCAGGAACGAACGACGAGAAATCTTTTTCATAGTAAAAACCTCCATTTTTTACTTGAAACCTTTCGATAGTCCCATTTTAATGCCTCTAGCACAAAAATAATACTCAAATTGCAGAACAAATGGCAAAAATACCGAACGGCGGCTGTTCGGTATTTTTGCGTACACTTATTTCAAGGTGCTCTGATACTCCCGCACCGAGCAGCCTATGTATTTTTTGAAAACGTGGTTAAAATATTTGTACTCACCAATGCCGCACTCCCAGCCGATCTGGGAGATGGGCAGTTTTCCTTTCCGGATGAGTTCCAGAGCGTTCTGAATGCGGCAGCGGTTGAGGTAGTCAATGACCGTTGTGCCAAGCTCTTTCTGAAACTTCTGGTTGATGTATCGTTCTGAGTAGTGGAACTGTTCCTGAAGGTCAGCAAGTGTTATCTTGCTCTGGTAATTCTCTTTCAGATAGGCTACGATGCGCAGCACCAGCGGGTCAGTGACCTTATCTTCGCTTAATGGCGGCAGAGCTGTCCGGCTGCGGACGGCCTCTGCCTCGTCCTCTCGCTGTTGGAGGTACTGGTTATCCCCCGCAAGGCGGACAGCCTTCTCCAGCGCAGTACGCATCTCGTCCATGTCGAGAGGCTTGAGCACATAATCCGATACGCCGTTCCGGATAGCCTGCTGGGCGTACTCAAACTCCGAGTAGCCTGTCAGGATGATGGCGATATAGTTGAATTTCTCCCGGGTGTCGGCGATCATCTCAAGACCGTTTTTTACCGGCATGGTAATGTCGGTAATGACGATGTCAGGCTGCAGTTCAGCGATCTTTTCTTCACCTGCTGCCCCGTTCTCTGCCTCGCCCACCACCGAGCAGCCGCACTCCTCCCACGGTACCGAGTAGCGAATGCCCTTGCGGATGATCTCTTCATCTTCTACAAGCAGAACGCGATACATGGTTTACATTCCTCCCAGCCGGAGCTTGAGTTTCACCGTGAAGCCTTCGCCCTCGGTGCTGTCGATGGTCAGTCCGCTGTCACCGCCGTAGCCCAGCCAGATGCGACGGTTGATGTTCTGCAGACCATTGTGCTCGATGTTCACTTCATCCGAGCGCAGGATGTCTCGCAGCTGTTCCAGCATGGTCTCGTCCACGCCTCCGCCGTTGTCCTCTACCGTGAAATAGAGCGCATCCTCCCCCAGCCAGCCCCGTACTCTTATATGGATGCAGGGCTTTTTCTGGAATCCATATTTGATGCTGTTTTCCAGCAAGGGCTGTAAAAGCAGCTTCGGGATGATGAACTCCATGCAGGCGTCGTCGATGTCGATCTCGTAGGAGAAATTCGCACCGAAGCGGGTGGACTGGATCACAAGGTAATCCTGCAGATATTTCAGATCATCTTTAACAGTGACATTGTGCTTTGTGTTGTTGATGCTGTAGCGCAGGATGCCGATAAACCGCCCGATCAGCTGCTGGGCTCGCTGGGGGTCTGTCGGGATAAGATAGCGGATATTGTCCAGCGTATTATAAATAAAGTGGGGATTGATCTGCGCCTGAAGATTCTGCATCTCCATCCGGTTGTTCACTTCGGCAAGAGCGATGTTGCGCTGGCTCAGCTCCTGAATGCTGCGGACCATCTTGTTGACCTGACGGGCGATCTCCTCGATCTCATCGCCGGTGTCGATCTCGATGATGTGATCAGGGTCCTCCTTGCGGATGATGCGGATCTCCCGCACGAGGGTGTCCACCGACTTTACCATCTGCTCAGTCATAGCGTGCATGATACGGGCGAACATTGCTGCCCAGCTCAGCCCCAGCAGTACGATCAGGAGCAGACCCACGAAGAGATAACTGTAATTCGTGGGCGAGTAGATGAAGGAGTAAGCCAACACCGTGCCGTTTTCCAGCGAGCGGCTGCTGCGTAGATAGCGGTTCCCGTTTACTCGCACATACTGCGCCGCATCGGCGGGCAGATACTTGTTGGCGTTCTTCTGGGAGAGGAAGGAGGAGTTTGAACAGGCGATGACATCACCGTTGGGTTTGGTGAGGATAGCATCGTACTGGTACTGGCTGAACAGTTTTGTCCAGTCGTTTTCATTCAGATAAACTGCCGCAGCACCCTGATATTCGCCATCCCGGTAGAGCGGATGGATCATAACGTATTCTGAGCTGTTGGCTCGGAAGTGGTAGACCGTGGTGTAGACGGTCCGCATAAGATGGCAGGCGTTGTCCACGGCGATGCAGTTGAATTCCTGCCGGTGGAGATTCATCTCTCCCTCCGAAAAGGTCGTGAACCGAACATTTCCCTTGGGGTCGGTAAGGATGAGCTGTATCTCCACAAGAGCCGAGACGTTGTACTGGCTGATAAGATAACGCAGGTTGTCCTGATCCTTCCGCAGCTCGGAGAGGAACAGCTCGGTGTGTCCAGCGTCCAGCAGAAAGGCTGACGTGTTATTGTACACCTCATGGAAGGTGGAGGCGACACTCTCCAGATGGTCTTCCCGCCGGGCGTTCTGGTTGAGAGCATTCACAACAGCGATCGCAATGCAGAACAAAAGACATCCCAGCAGCAGGCTTGAGATCAGCTTACGGGAGACGCTCTGCTCCAGCTCCTGCTGAAAGCGGCTCTTTTTGTAGGTGCGATCGTGGTGAATATGATCCATACTTTTTTCGCTCCTGCTCTTTGACAAACTTTGCCATACTTCGATTATAATGCCTTGGATCAGATGAGTCAACGGGCGTGTTGCTGTCATTTTTATTGCATAACACAAAAAAACTGCCCGGAACGACCTTCTCCTATCGTTCCGGGAAATTTTAGCAGGAGGGATCTGCTGACGTGGATGTCAAATCAGATGAGACGATCAGATTCTCTCATTCAGGAATGCCTGCATCACCAGCTCCTGCGAGATGGTTACGCCTGAATGTGTTCTCAGCAAAAGATTCTATCGAACCGTTCTCTTTTTCATTCGTGTTGCAATTTTTTCGGCGTTTCAAACGTATCTGAATTAAAGTGGCATCATCTTCACACATTTTTGCAGTTTTCAGACAGGAGGTTGCTTTTATGAAAGTATCTGCCGACTATCGTATGCTCGCTCTCGATGCTCTGCGCGGAAAATGGAGAACTGCTGTTCTGACAGGTATTGCAGCCAGTGCGCTTGGTGCTACCATTGTGAGCAGTTCCAACAGTGTCGTATCCAATTCCAATCAGGGAAATCATATCTATTCTGAACTGTTCTCCCAGCCCAACGGCGGTCTGCTGCTTGCCGTTCTGCTTGGCGGCATTGGTCTGTGGGCAATCCTCCAACTGATCGTGGGCGGTGCAGTTCGACTGGGATATGCTCGTTTTAATCTGAACCTTGTAGATGGAAAGGATGCGGCTGTCTCGGACCTGTTCTCTCAGAAAGACCGTCTGTGGGATGGCTTTTGTATGAAATTCCTGCAGGGTCTGTACATCGTCCTATGGTCGTTGCTGTTGGTGATTCCGGGAATCGTGAAAATATACAGCTATGCGATGACACCTTACATCATGGCAGAGCATCCTTCGTTGACTGCAAATGAAGCAATCACAGAATCCCGGCGGATCATGGACGGCAACAAATGGCGGCTGTTCTGTCTGGATCTCAGCTTCATTGGGTGGGAGCTGCTCTGTGCGCTGCCAATGTATGCTGGCTATTTCCTATTTCTAAACAATTTCTCCGGTTCGGAAGCGATGGCAATTTCCATTGCTCTTCTGCTGGCGATCCCATTGAGCATTGGCTTTTTCTTCGTGCGCCCCTATGAAGAAACAGCATGGGCCACTTTCTACCGCGATATTACCGCAGCACCTACCGAACCGGATGAAGCAGCTTGAAATTTATACGATTTCTCGGATGTGACTGGATTTTCGAGGTAATCTGTGTATGGAGAAGAAACCTGACCATTCCGAAATAATTACAATGACCCTCTTATTTGCTTAAACGCTGGTGCTTACGGTATTAACAGTGACGAGAGTACTTTCATTGCCTTGGTTGTGGGTGCTGGGTCCGCTTTGGCTTGGTACATATCGATACCGCGACTAGGGCTGCTTGCGCTGGGAGATTTCTCCCAGCGCTTTTTATTCCTCTGAGATGCCGAGATATTGGTCGATCTCCATGATGCCCTCCCCGCTGATTCCCACCAGATCTTCAAAGGGCACCACAGTGTCGCCCACTTGCAAGGTGCGGAACACCGGGTCGATGCGGTCTGCCTTGCCAGTCAGGGTAATGTAGTTGCCCACTGCGGGAATCTCCGGGTGGGTGGTATCCTCTTTGAAATACCGCACCGTGATGGTCATGCCCTTGGTGACTTGCATCAGCCGATCGGACAGAGCCGACATTTCTTCCTCGGTCAGAATGCGCTTGGGCACACGCTCGGTGCGCTGCTTTTCTGCGGCAAGCTGCTCATCATAACCACGCAAGGCTGCAAAGGGAGAGAAGATCTTTGCCCGGTTCTGTAAAGTCATGCGGGGGTGCTTGCGAAGGGATTCTTTGGTCTGGGGGCGTTCCATTTCCAGAATATCGCCGTACTTTTGGGCAGTCTCCCGCCCGATTTTGCTATTTTTGTAGTTTTCCATCCGAACCTCCTGCGCTGTGACCGCCGATCTGCGCGTTGCGCTGGCGCATAGTGGCACCTTCCTCGTAGCTGCTGGCTTTCAGCACGGCGTTTTTGCCGTACTTGTTCTTGATGCCCAGCATGGCTTGCTGGAGTTTTTTCTCCTTTTCCAGCTTCCTGGTGTCGGTGAAAAAATCCACCTGATAGATGCCCTCGTCCGGCGTGACCTTGTTGGCGTTGATGGTAATGCGCCGCACCGTCAGCGCCGGGTCGGTGATGCGCTCAAACAGCTTTGCGCTTTCGTTGATGAGGGTGCTGCCCAGATTGGTAGGGGCATCAAACCGGACAGTGCCGTGGGCTGCTTTGGGGATGACCCTGCCGTAGCGGTCGGTCTGGGTCAGACCACGGTAGCCGCCTTTGTCCACGTTCTCCCGGTCGTAGCCCACCTCCAAGGTGATGGATTCCGTCACCAGCTTCTTTTCCGTGAGCCGGAACATCAGAATCTCTGCCATCTCCCGGACGATGAGTTTTGCTTTATCATACAGATAGTAGGTAAAGACGTTGATCAGCAGGATCATGAATACTACAATAAATCCCCAGAAATAGTTTTCAAGGGTTCCTGTGATAAAAACGGAAATCAGGATCCATATACTACAGACCGGAACGATAAATACTTCCAACCAATCCTGAAGATTCAGTTCCGCTTTTCTGTTCAGTTTTATAATGAGAGAGGTAAATTTAATAATCAAATACCAGACAATTTTAGATAACACTGTGCACAGCAAGGTTACTTCTGCATCATCTGTCCATGCCAGAAATTCTTTTCCGTAATACACGAGCAATTCTGCACACATGCCGCTCATATACATAAATATAGTCGTCGCCATCAATGTTCTGACTGAATCAGTATATAGGATTCTGATCGTCACAAAAAAAATACATACAAAAAGTAATATATTCAGCCAGATATTACTCGTGCCATCTCCCAGATACGTTAAAACATATGTAACACCGTTGAAGACCGCAAAATATCCTCCCCATACCAGATAGTCTGTATACCTGCGAATTTTCTTCTTTTTCAATGTACTGTCACAAAAAATACGCTGCAGTATTACAGAAAAAATCTCCACAATAGCCAGAACAAGCATCATTCCCATCTTCTCCCCTTTAACATTGAAATATAATGCTGTCTTACATGATCTCTGTAATTTTTACTGATTTCTACTTCCCGTCCATTATCCAGAACAACCCTGTCCGCAGAATACTCCTTAATAAAACGAGTATTCACGAGCAACGATTTTCTGATTCTCAGGAATTTTACATTTGCTTTCCGCAGATTCCTTTCCACTTCTTCCAATTTTCCATAAAATAAGTATTCCAATTCAGGCATATCCAGCTGTACTGCATTGATCTGTACGATTCTTTTATCACTTTGGAAAAACCGGATCTGATTCAGTGGAATATTGTATTGCCTTTTATTATAAGAAAAGCAATAACTGTCATCGGAATTCAAATGTGTTTCAAACACCCGTTTCAGGATCTTCTCCAATTTTTCTTCAGACACCGGCTTATCTATAAA
>ERZ839947.847-NODE-847-length-35339-cov-3.476590_pt1 | contig 35339 bp, 35 predicted proteins | sample MGYA00519908_ERZ839947 | MGnify/ENA primary metagenome ERZ839947 (study PRJEB31850, sample SAMEA3708857) | human gut metagenome | biome: human gut; feature: human-associated habitat; material: faeces | place: China | collected 2014 ... | reverse complement strand
GGACAGTTGATGTGGCATTAGTCGAGGGCGTTCCCGAAGAAGATATTTTGAAGATTAAGCAGGAAAAAATCACAGACAAAACGCTGCAATCTATTAGGACACACGGTTGGCTGCCGGATATGTTCCGTCAGATTATTCGAGGTGCAAAAGACTTTTTGCAGGAGGTAATTTTCAAATTTAAACTACCGCCGAAACCTGTACCAAAGATTGATTTGCAGGAATGGAAAGATATGCAGAAGCTCATGTATGAATTGCAGAGACAGTCCATGGAGATAAAACGCACACAGAAAGATATTTCTTCTTTGAAAAAGCAACTGTCAGAGTTACGAGGACTATTTAAAGGCAAAGAGCGAAAATCTTTGGAGGGGAAAATTGAACTGTTAGAGGATTTGGAGAAACGTCTGCACAAGAGTTTGGAACAGATAGTAAAGCGAGAAGGCTATCCCAATGTGCAAGCCTTTCAGAAGGTTTATAACAAGGCAGAAGAATTGATTATAGAATACAACGAAGAACTAAGGGCATGGAAAAATCAGACGGAACAGAAGAAAGAGAAACCGTTAGAACAGCCGAAAAAAGCGAGTGTACTGGAAAAGCTGCACCGCTATCAGCAGGAAGGCAGACAGCAGCCGAAACGGTCAGTCAAGAAAAAATCTATGGATAGAGAACGATAAGAAAGGTGGAAACGATTATGAAGAAAACAATATTTGAAGAAATAGGCGGCACTTATATCAGACATGGGGATTATCTTATCCCCTGTCTTACCTTGCCGGAGGAAAAACAGAGGTTTGTAGGCGTATGGGGACAAAGACATTTACGCTATCTGAAAGAATATCGCAGGAGTGTATATTTGAATTTACTTACAAGTGGAAAACTGAATGATTATTTGGCTGATATAGAAGAACAGGCACAGGAACGCTTTGAAAGGGTTGTAGAGCAGATGAAACAGGCACAGGGGATCACGGAACAGTTAAAGGCAGAAAATCAGATGGAATGGGTAGCGAGAATGAACAATATGTAATCGTGTGCAAGGGAGATTGTGGATACAGAGATGGTTTATCAATAATGGAAATAAAATGAAGGAGAAAAGGCGGCAGTTTAGAAAGGCTGTTGCCTTTTAGGAATTGTTGTTTATTTGTTGTTTTTTATAAGATATACTATAAAGAAAAGATAGCATTATAGCCAGAGGTGGAATTTATGAACTATAAAATTTTAATGGTTGATGATGATAGAGAATTGCTAAAAATGTTGAATCAATACTTTACATTGAAGAATTATACAGTGATTATTGCAGAAAATGGCATAGAAGCAATGGAAAAGATAAGTGTAAATCCCGATATTATTTTATTGGATGTAAATATGCCGGGAATGGACGGAATTGAAGTGTGCAGAAGAATCAGAGATATGGTTTCCTGTCCGATTATTTTTTTGACTGCAAAAGTAGAAGAACAGGATCGAGTAATGGGATTGTTGTCTGGTGGCGATGATTATGTTTTAAAACCATTCAGTTTGAAAGAATTAGATGCCAGAATTATTGCCCATTTGAAACGTGAGGAACGTTTACATAGAAAAACAGAACAACGGTTTTATGGGGAATTAGTAATTGACTATGCCAGTAAATGCGTACATATTAAAGGAAATGCTTTAGGGCTTACTAAATTAGAATATGAGATTATAGAACTTTTATCCATGAACCCTGAAATGGTGTTTGATAAGGAACGTATTTATGAAAAGATTAGTGGATACGATGCAGAAGGAGATAGCCGAGTGGTGACAGAGTTAATTCGTAGAATTCGTAAAAAAATCAATCAATATACGGAGCATGAATATATTGAAACGATATGGGGGATGGGATATAAATGGACAAAATAAGAAATCTTTCGTTGAGAAAAACTATAGTTTTGTATATGATTGTTAGTTTGATAGTTAGTTTTTATCTTTCAGCATTGATTATGCGAATGGCAGCCACTATACAAGATGACATTTGGTGGAAATATGTAGATCAAGAAAAGTATTTTGAAATGGCAGAAGGTGAAGGTAGAAAGTATTTGACAGATGTTCCGAGACCGAATTCTTATGAAATGAAAAAATTTGATTATCATGTATCAGAGATATGCGATTTCCTTCAGACGTTTACAGTACTTATCGTGTCTGTGGTAGGCAATATCATAGCAGTGTTTCTTTTTTATAAGCATAAATTGAAAAATCCCATTGAAGAATTAGAACTGGCATCACAACAAGTTGGTCGAAATAATTTGGATTTTCATATTACCTATGAAAATAAAGATGAAATGGGAAGATTGTGCAGAGAATTTGAACGGATGAAGGAGCAGCTTGCAGAAAATAACCATCAATTATGGAAAATGATTGAGGAAGAAAAGGCTTTGCGAACAGCGATTGCACATGATATACGTTCTCCACTATCTGTGCTGGAGGGGTATCAGGAAATGCTTTCAGAATATCTCCCTAAGAAAGAGATAAATATGGAGCAAGCCCTAGATATGGTAAATGAAAGCAAAAAACAGATTGAACGTATGGATATATTTGTGGAAACAATGCGAAAGATGAGCAGTTTAGATGCAAGGGAGTTGGTGGCAGAAAAAATTACAAGTAAGCAGTTAGAAACAGACATACGTGCAGAGATGAATGTGTTTGAGAAAAAATTTGGAAAGCAATACGATTTAGAATGTTCGGAAACAGCAGAAAAATTTTCGGGAGATAAGGAAGTGATTTTAGAGGTTATAGAAAATCTTTTGTCAAATGCCTTTCGTTATGCCAAAACAAAAGTGGAAATGGAAGTTCTCCTTACTTATTCTGAATTACAAATCAGAGTAAAGGATGATGGAGTGGGATTTACAGTAGACAAACAAAAGGCAACAGAGCTTTTTTATCAGCAAAATGTGAAAGATAGTTTGAAACATTCAGGAATGGGTATGTATATCAGCAGATTGTATTGTGAAAAGCATGGCGGACAGTTACTAATAGAAAATGAAAAACAGAGTGGAGCTGTAATAACAGCAGTATTTCATCGGATTGCATAAGCAGTCCGATTTTTTTATACTGTTGTCTTTTTGTTGTGATTTATATTTTATGATGTCTATAACAAGGAAAGGAGACAAACGTATGATTGCTATTTTTAAAAGAGAGATTAAGAATTATCTAAAGCGACCGTTATTTTGGGTAGGTATTCTGCTTGTGATTTATGGTGTGTTTAATACGACAAGTCCATATTTAACCACACATTATTTAGGGCAAGGCGAGAAAATTATCAATGATTATCCTGATACAGTTCGCTTAGGAGATGTTTATGAAGGATATATTCCTGCGAATCCTGAAAAACATCGAGAAATATGGAGTGGACAGATAAAACAAGCACTAATTGATGAATTAGAAATGTCTGATTTAGAGGCACAATCCGTAATGAGCGAACTTGTTGATATGGAGTTAGAAGAAGCATTCGTATATCTGGAGGAAAAATATGATTGGTATAGTGCAAGATATATGTACGAAGATAGTGCCTATTACAAAGGAACATCAGAAGAAATCAACGCATATCTGAACGAAAAAATGAAAAATAAGACGTTTTCTTTTTATTACTCAAGAAAATTTGCTGATTTTGCAGGGTTGTTTATGTGTTTTTTTGCAACAATTATGTTAGCGGTTCTGTTTTTACAGGATACGAAAAAGCATACTTATGAATTGCTTCACACGAAACCGATCACTGCCGGAAAGTATGTATTGGGAAAAGTAAGCGCAGGATTTGCAATTTGTTTGATTGCTCTGACTATTATAAATCTATTATTTTGGGCATTGTGTGTTATTTATACAAAAGACAGTGGGTTTGAAGTGCGGTTCTGGGATTTTATAGTTTCTACTGTACTTTATATACTTCCCAATATGCTGATGATTGTAAGTGTATATACATTGATTTCACTCATATTTAAAAATCCACTTCCGGGAGTGCCACTTCTGATTCTTTACATGGTATATTCCAATATGGGCGGAAGAAATGCGGAAGGAGTTTATGGATATTGGGGAAGACCTTTTGCGATTATGGTTCGATTCCCCGATCAGCTTTTCGATACAACACCGCCGCCAATGGCATTTTTAAATCAGAGTTTACTTATTTTAGCATCTGGAGTGATTATTCTGATTTCAATACAGATTTGGAAGAGGAGGCGGATGTAAATGAAGAAGGAAATGAAGATTGTTCTGCCGTTTTATAAGATTGCTTATGCAGTATCTTTTGTTGTGATTTTAAGCTTGATACGTGGGGTTGTATTCACAAATGAAATAGGACTTTCCATTGAGGCACCTTTTGCTATATTGACTGCTGTTTTTTGTGCGGACACTTATGTGCAGGAAATTACAAGCAAGAGATCAGAAATCCATAGGCTGTATCCAATAAGAAAGAGAATTTGCTCCATCATGCAGCGAATAATGATACAGGAAGTTTTTTTATTACTGCTTGCTGTTTTAGGTTACGGATTGTTTTTTGTGTTTCAAAAACCGGTCACACATCCGGCAACAGAAAGTGAAATACTTCAGTTTATTGCCTATTTTTTAGCGATTGTAGTAACCATTTTCTTTTGGGGAATATTGGTCAATACATTGTCAATGCTTTTTCGCAATATGTGGATGGGGATTGGAAGCTGTCTTCTGATATGGGTAGCAACAAATTCCACGGGAGGAGATAAACTTTTTGGGGCATGGAATCTGTTTTCCTATGCTTTCAGAGATATAGAAAATACTGCTGATGTTACATGGCTGCAAGGGAAAGCTTTGTGTATTGGTATTGGATTGATTTTATTGGTAGTATTGCCGAAAATAGTTAGAAAGAGAGGGTAAGTTTATGAGTATTCATATTGAGGATTTAACAGTAAGATTTAAAAATGGTGTGACAGCAATCAATCATGCGAATTTAAATATACCGAATGGAATTTTTGGATTATTGGGAGAAAATGGAGCAGGAAAGACAACTTTGATGAGGGTTTTAACTACTGTACTTAAACCTACAAGTGGAACGGTCACATTGGACAGGATTTTATATAGTGAAGGAAACTATGAAAAAATCCAGAGAAAAATAGGGTATCTGCCACAGGAAATTGATCTTTACCCGAATTTGACAGTTCAGGAGTGTTTAGAGTATATGGGTGATTTGGCAGGTGTTCCAAAAGCAGAATGCAAGAAACGAATAGAATATTATTTGAAAAAGACCAGTCTTGCAGAACACCGGAAAAAGAAAATGAAACAGTTGTCAGGCGGGATGAAACGACGGGTAGGATTAGTGCAGGCGCTTTTAAATGAACCGGAATTTTTGATTGTGGATGAGCCGACTACCGGTTTAGATCCAGAGGAACGTATTCGCATCCGCAATTTGTTAGTAGATTTTTCTGAAAACAGAACGGTTTTGTTTTCAACTCATGTGGTGGAAGATTTGGCTGCTACCTGTAACCAACTTGCAATTATGCACAAAGGTAGTTTCTTATATGCGGGTTCTATGAAGAATTTGACAGAAGAAGCACAGGGGAAAATCTGGATTTGCAAAGTACCTGATGAGAGAAAAGCAAGAGAAGTGGAACAGAAGTATCGTATTACATCAAAACAGTATGTTGAGGGGGGATTGCAGTTAAGAGTGATTTCTGAAATACAGCCAGAATTGGAGTGTATGTCAATTCCTGCAACGTTGGAAGATGCTTATATTTATGTGACGAATCAATACGAGTAGATAAAGCACCATCTGATGCTTTACTACCAGTTGCACGTTGTTCGCTTTGAATATTTGTGGAGAAAAAGTATGTATTATTTTGGCTTTCTATAAAACCTATAAACCAGCCATTTATATCCTGCCCGTTCACTCGTCCGGTTCCGGTTTTTCCATAAATTCTCCATTTTCAGAGGCGGTAAGATGGATGGAATTTTTGACGGCATGAATATTAGCAGGAGTAAAGTTGAAGTTGTTTCGATATAAATTTTTCAAAAGTTCAACTTGTTCTACTGGTGAAATCTTTAAGGATGACTGCATCCAGTAGGAAGAGAAATCTCCGGATATATTTTCATTGCCATATCCTATTTGCTGAAGGTATGAATTTATAGTGGAAGCTCCGAGCTGCTTGTCGATTGATTCAAAATACCAGTTTGTATATATATTTTAAAAGGTATATGATTAAGAAAAACGGCAGGAGGTATCTGAATGAAATCACATAAATATTGGTCTATCGGTGCACTGATTACAATGCTTGGAACTTTTTATACAGGTTATAAGGGATCAAAAGAAGGCCATAAGTACTTTGCAGCAAGTTCTTTGCTTTGCATGATTATGGCTATTTATACAGGACACAAGATGATTTCTGGTAAAAGTAGGAAGAAAAAAGAAGTTTCAGTAGAGAGTGTTGAAGATTAAAAAACAAAATATTTTAATAAATAACGCCGGTGCGGGATTTTTGATATCCAGTACTGGCGTTATTTATTCTACAGGGGCTTGGGGGTGTAGCCACCAAATATACTATTCGTTTTCTGCTTCAGCAAGTTTGTTAAGAATCCACTCCCGATTGATAACAATATCCTCATCATCTCGGAGATCTTTGAAATCAGTGCAGTGTGAAGAAGCAAATTCATACATATCGTCAATGTCAACTGCACCAGTGGTCTCACCCTTATTAATGATTACAAGAATATTTGTTCCGTCATCGTCGACAGCAAAGCGCAGTTCATCAAATTCTTCATCAGGATTATTTTCGAGAAGAGAATCTGTCGCAAGTAATTTAACAAGTTCCATTATCCTGTCATCTTTACCTGCATCAAAAATCTGTATCTTTTCAACGAGCTGATTTGGTGACGTTACGATTCGGGATAAATATTTTTCAGTACGAAAATCAAACAAAGCATTTTCACCATAAAACATTTCATATGTCTTTTCTACTTCTGATTCAGAAACCAGATAAATCATGATAAGATCTTCCATCTAGTGATAGAGTGTAGGATAGTTTAAACGAAAGGTCTCTCCACAGCTCGGGCAAGTATAAAGGAAAATAGATTTATTAAGTACCTTCTCTTTCATTTCAGGATCCAGTGCAGTATTAATACTGTCCCAGAGCTCAAAATCCCCCTCATGATGGCAGGAAGGACAAGTTACTTTTTCGATATGATGTCTTGACATAAATGTTCCTCCTTTCAGTGAGATAAATCTATAGTTTTCTTATTGTAGAATGCGCTTATCCTTTATTATTTTGCCAGGAAATTACTCTGAATCTCCATCGGCATATGATAAGCCTGGCCTCGTTTTGTCAGGCTGTATAATTTAAAGCTCATTAGTTCCGGAGTCGCATTCAATGAACTGCAGAGTCCGAAATAATCCAGGTCCTCGTTCTGAACCATATCTTCGATTTCCTCATCTTCAATCAGCAGATCGGCAGCAAACAGATTGGCCTGGTATTCTGTATTATCCGTCATATTGTAGAGTGTATCATCTTGCATCGGAGCCATTTTCAGCTGGGAACGATGCAGGATGATATGCCCTAATTCATGGGCGGCAACGATCATCTTTTCTTCTTCTGAAAGGAAACTGCTGATCATGACATAGATCGTCTTGCAGCTCATAAAACAATATCCTTTCAGTGTCTTATATCTGGAAGTTTCCCCGACAACAATGTTCATCTGATCCATGATCTCAAAGGGATCCCTGGTGCCATATTTCTTGATTAATTTCTTTGTTTCTGTATATATGTAAGTGTTTCTCAAATAAATCACCTCAAAAGTAAAAAATAAAAAGGGCAGAAATATCCTTGTAACTATAAGGTAACAGATTAGGTGTACAATAATCCCGCCTTCTATTATTTTTCCTCTTGGTTTTTCAGATATTTTTTCGGTGTAAATTTCTTTGCACGTCTTTTGGAATCCAGATAAAGGCTCTGGATCTCATCCATAAAAGCTATTTTATCTTCGTCTGTCAGTGATCCACCAGCAAACATAGCTGCAGCCTGTTCCAGGATCTGCTGAGCCTGTTTGGCACCACGGTTACCAAACTGTTCGGATGCTTCTGTGATAAAAGCTTCATCCTCACTCATGAGATAAGAAACGTCACACTGTAATGCATCTGCCAGTTTCTGATACAGAACATTTTGTTTTGGAAAACGTCCTTCTACTTCCCAGGATCGAATGGTCCTATATGAAACACCAACCATACTGGCCAGTTCCTGCTGACTCATCTTTTTTTCTTTTCTTAATGATCTTACTTTTTCACCGAATGTCATAAACATACCTCTTTCTAAGCCTTGTCTTATAAGTTTCATTAGCCGCCTCAAGGCAAAACGGGAAATGTGTCTCCTGAAAATTAAAAATTAATCTTGACAAAGGGAAATATCTCTCCTATAATGTGAATCACAGATAAGGGAAACATCTTTCCTATAAGATACACAATATTTCCTCTTTTGTCAATGGATATGTGAAATGAATTTCCTGTAATTCAATGAAAACAGGAAGGATAGACAATCATTGATAGTCAAAATGGGATACATGTTACAAAAAGAGGAAAGACGTATGGGAGGTGGCAATGTGAGTCAGGATCAGACTTCTATTATCTGTATTGATCTGAAGTCCTTTTATGCTTCTGTAGAATGCGTAGAACGTGGGCTGAATCCATTTAAAACAAACCTGGTGGTTGCAGATCCGACCAGATCAAAGTCAACAATCTGCCTGGCAATCACTCCGGCTATGAAGTCTCTTGGCATCAAGAACCGGTGCCGAATCCATGAGATACCGGATTGTGTGAAGTACATTACAGCCATGCCGAGGATGCAGTTGTACATGGATTATTCCGCAAAGATCTATGGAATCTATCTACGGTATGTCTCAAAAGAAGATATCCATGTGTACAGTGTTGATGAGTGTTTTATTGATGTGACAAACTATCTGCAGCTTTATCATCTCACTGCAAAAGAAATGGCGATAAAGCTTATGCAGGCAGTCATGGAGGAAACTGGCATCACTGCAACTGCAGGTGTGGGAACCAATCTGTATCTTGCTAAGATCGCAATGGATATCGTAGCAAAGCATGTGGATGACCATATTGGAATCCTGGATGAATTCTCTTACAGAGAGCAGCTATGGGATCATAAACCATTAAGTGACTTCTGGAGGATTGGATCCCGGACTGAAAAGAAACTGGCTGGTTACGGGATCCATACGATGGGCGATATCGCAATGGCTTCTTTAAGATCCGAAGACTGGCTGTATAAGATGTTTGGGATTGATGCAGAGCTGTTGATCGATCATGCATGGGGATATGAAACGTGCCGGATGAGTGACATCAAGAACTATCATTCGGAGGAACACAGCCTTTCAAATGGTCAGGTGCTGATGCGAAATTATTCTTTTGACGAAGCACTTGTGATCGTAAGGGAAATGACAGATAATCTGGTCCTGGATCTGTTTGAAAAAGGACTGGTAACAAGCTCTCTCACCTTATGGATCGCCTATGACCACAGGTATGAGCATGAGGCATCCAAAGGAACCGTAAAACTCGAAAGAGAAAGTAACAGTTCCAAAAAGATCATAGATGCAGTGGAAGATTTATATCTCAGGATTGCAGACAGATATACCGGAATCCGAAGAATCGAGGTGTGTGCGAACAGGGTTGCTCCTGAAAGTTATGTGCAGTACAGCCTGTTTGATGATCCCAAACAGACTGATAAAGAACGGCATTTACAGGAAGCAGTATTGAATGTAAAGCAGCGTTATGGAAAGAATGCGATCATGCGTGGATCCAATCTGCTGGAGTGTTCCACCTATAGAGAACGCAATGAACAGGTTGGAGGACACCGTGCTTAGAGGAGGTGCGAATAGTGCTGGCAAGTGCATATCAACCGTATTTATATTTACCAAGACCGGTTTCCAGGAGACATCCCATGGATGTAGGACGCAGGGCAAAACAGTTTGCTCCATTTGCGGCACTTCGTGGACTGGATGAAACGATCCGGCAACAGGAAATCATTTACGAACCAAAAAGAGATTTATCTGAGGAAAAGAAAAATGAGCTGGATATGAAATTAAGGATCCTGGCATATGGAATGAAGATACAGGCAACTTATTTTCAAAAGTCATGGAAGAATCCATTAATTGGTCAGTACCATACATTATCTGGAACCGTAGAATTTTTTGATCCATCAGTCCACTTACGGATTGATGATACCGAGATCCAGATCCAGGACATCTGTGATCTGACTGGTGATGTATTTGAAACTATTGAAATATCATGTTAATTAATCACAGCGGAATTTTTTATACCGGAAAGAGTGTGTGGTAGCTGGTGGAAGGATAAAAAAAGATGCACAGATCGACAAAGCAGATCTGATCAGAATAAAAATCGTGCTGTTCGTGCAGCTTTGGCACTTACGGAATGGATGGCATGATGCTCATAAGGCGGATTTGATTTCCCTTTGGTCCGTTGAGTAATAAATGGAGAAATATCTTATTGCTTAAAGGAGGAAGCCTATATGGGATCAGGTGCTATTAAATGGCATGTACACTGCTCTGTATGCGGAGCATTTATTGAAAAGAGCGCACAAAGCGATTCAGAAGTGGAGTGCAAAAAATGTCGCAGTACATTGGAGATATTTGTAAAGGATGATATGGTGTCGGTTCGTCCGATCCACATCAGAGATGAACAATTAAAGTCCAGGATGCGGACGTATTCCCGAAAGATGATGAATCAGGGATCATAACAGAATAGAATGAGCTGTCTGTAGTAAGCGTTGGATTTGGCAAGAACCATCAAGAACGCACCAGACAGCAAGAGTTTGTCAAGGAGCTGAACCTGACTGGAATCACTAAGAGCCCGGCAAAACATTTACGGATACACTGCAAGATCAGAAGTATTTTCTGGTTTTGGAGATTGTTGAAGTATTTGTTTTGTCGGGCTTTTTTGACGTATTTCGAAAAATTTTTAAATTTTTTGTCGTACCCCACTGTAAAACAGGCTCTCAGCATTTCGTTATATAGAGGTTGAATTCTTTTTTGCAAAAATAATTGTAAATAGAGATTTTGATAATATGACACAAAGGAGGAAGCAAAGATGACTGAAATCGAATACCAGGAATTTGTAAGGCGTTGTCCTTACGATGCTATGGGCGATTATTCCATGTTTCGCAAACAGCAAACAGAGAATAAATCAGAAGATGCACATAGCAACTGAATAAGCCAGGCAATCTGGCAAACTTAATCTAAACGCAGATACATGCGTTACAAAAGAGTCGCGGACTCCCGTTCAAAAAAAACGGGTGAGTTCGTGACCTCTTGTGCTGCAGTTCTTTATGTCTGTACAGAAAGTTCATAAAAGATGGAAAGGACCACCCGGGGCCGAAAGGCAGAAAGGTGGTCATTATGTTGACATTAAAAGAACTGAAGAAAATCGTGAAAGTTGCTGATATGGAGAAAAGAATCCCAAGCGTGAAATCCTTGAAGGAACACAAAGTTGTAGTAAAGGAAATGATTAATGCAGATACAACAATCTCTGTTTATGATCACGGATATGTACTTTATACAGCAGGAAATCAATCAACCGTATTTCCACTTCATAGTTGTGATGACTATGAATATGTGAGTGTAACTGGCGATAACAAGGAATTCAATAAAGAGTTCTTTGATAATGAAAACTGGTATATCCGTCTGCTGATGGAGGCTGAAGACCGTATGGCATACAGCCAGAGCAAAATCAGCACCAATCATGGTGTATTTTCTAACAGCGATGTTACAGATGATGCGGAGATTATGAGAGGATCTTCAAAAGATTTTGTTGACGATGTTATCGACAGAGAAATTCTAAACGTTTTGATCAAAGAGTTAACAGAGAGACAAAAGACGGTACTCAATCTGGTTTATTTCGAGGAAATGCGTCAGCAGGATGTTGCAGATTATCTGGGAATCAAACAGCAGAGTGTAAATGACCTCCTGAACAGGGCATTAAAAACGATGAAAAAAAAGGCGGAAAACGAAGAATTTTAAAAAAATTTCAAAAAAATTGAATTAGACCACTGTAAAACAGGCTCTGAGCGTTTCGTTATATGAAGGGTTTGCATAGAACACCTTCATGTACCTTGAAAAATGAATAGCCTGCCCGGAGTGATATTTGGTTTGAACATGCATAGAGCGAAAAGCTGCGTGTCTGCCAGAAGAAAACGTATCAGAGATGGAAACTGATATAGGAACGGATCCGGGAAAGAAAACAGGAAAACGCTTAAATCTTAAATCAAAATAAAATGTCTGAATCTGAAAAGAGGATGACAGTAGAAATCATGTGGCGGTATTTGTGACAAACAGGTACCGCCATATATTTGTGCTGTTATCTCAGCTTGTGCTGACTGTCCCAAATAGCGCAAATTTCAGGAAAGGAGGCGATCATCTTCGTATAAAAGATAATATGCAGAAACTAACAGATAACCATACACAAAAGAATCAGAAAGGAAGGATTTAAGAGAATGAACGTGAAAAAGAACGCACGCAGGGTGATGTCTGGTTTACTGACAGCAGTAACGGTTCTATCGACGGTACTCTCTCCCGCTGTTGCCTATGCTTCTGATGATGCCGGATCTGTAAAAAAGATTCCGTATTATGAGGAGATCAAGGATCAGCTGGATGAAGATGAAGTGGTAACTGCAAAGGATTATGAGATCAAGGTTGGAGACAATTTCGATGTAAAGAGTGATTATACCGGTCTTACGATCCAGGATGACAGCAAAGTAAAAGTTACATTTCAGGAAGCAAAAGATACGGACGGGAATGACTTTTCTACCGATTATGCCAATTCCTATAAGGCAGTCTATTATGTAGAACCACAGACAACGGATCACCCAACCTACCAGATCAATCGAAAGATCGTGGTAAAAGAAGCGGATCAGCAGAAAGATTCGCAGTCAGAAAGTTCTTCTGATCAGGATGCTGGTTCTTCCGATGAGACAGAAACAGAGGATTCTGAGGCTGACTCGTCTACAGAGGAAACTGATGCTGCTGACACGGAGAGCAAAACAGAACTGACAGAAAAAGAATTTGATGCAGAAATCGAAGCAACGGAGGATCAGGAGACCGTTGATCCGGAAACAGGGATCACACTCTCAGAGGTTATGCAGGAAGCTGTTGACCAGGAAGTTGCTCTTGCAGATCTTGAAGCAGGCGAAAGTATTACTTTTGATATGCCAATGATGCTTGCTTCCGGTGAAACAGGAACAAAATCAGTCACAGTTACAGCCGGCTCCTGGTACTATTACGCAGACTATGGATTAGGTTCTTATCTGACTTGTCCATATTATGTGAAATGGGGAAGCATCAATGCGACAGCATACTGTGTTGAACCATCGAAAAAAGGACCGGGAAATGGAACTTATACGATCCAGAAACTTGCCGATGGAAAGACACTTGCAAAGGTCTGCTATTACGGAACAAAAGCAAGTGATGAGAATGGTTTCTTCGATGAGAAACATCCGGATTTTCCGGCAGGAAAGAGATTCATCATTACCCATCTTGCAGCAGCTTATGCAAATGGATCCAGTGACTGGGCATCCGGAACTAATGCAACAGGAAAGAACCTGGCAATGGAGCTTTACAATTATTGTGTAAATATGCCGGACATTCCGTCTGTAGATATGAGCTTTTCCGAATCTAATGTAAAGGCTTATGTGGAAGGAAACAGCCAGCGAACAAGTGTGATCACATTCAAAGCGGATAAACTGCAGACGGTTACTTTCAAGCTGCCGAAAGGTGTAAAACTTGTAAATGTGACAACCGGAAAAACAAGTGCTGCAGGGGCTAATGTGGAGATTTCCGGTGGTACAAAGTTCTATCTGACAGCACCACTTAATCAGGCAGAAAATGTCAGTGCTACTTTCTCTTCTAAGATGAAAGGAAGTATTGATAAGGAATATTCAGCCTATAAGATCACAACAGGATCTGGGACACAGGACCTGGCTCTTGTTTTCGGTGAAGGTGTCGGAAATGAGAAATATGTGGATTTTAAAGTAACCTGGACAAAAGAATGCAAAGTATCCATTGTAAAGAAAGATCAGGATACAGGAAATGCACTGGCTGGTGCAGTGTACGGGATCTATTCCGATGCTGCATGTACAAAGCTGATTGCAGAGATGCCTGCAACTGATCAGAATGGTGCTTCACAGCTCACAATGGAGAAAACACAGGAAGTTGTTTATCTGAAAGAAATCTCTGTTCCAACAGGGTATCAGATCGATACAAAGTCTTATAATGTGACTCTTGCTATCGGAAAGACAACGACCAAAAATGTAACAGACAAACGTGTAAATGCAAAGATCAACATTGCAAAACAGGATGCTGAGACAGGCAATGAAGCCCAGGGTGATGCAACACTGGAAGGTGCGGTATATGGTCTTTATGCAAGGGAAGATATTGTTCATCCGGATGGAAGAACCGGAACAATCCATAAGAAAGACAGCCTGATCACATCCCTGACAACGGATAAGAATGGCGAAGCTTCTGTATCGGATCTCTATCTTGGAAAGTATTATCTGAAAGAGCTTAGTGCTCCGGTGGGATATGTACTGGATCCGACAGAACATGATGTGGACTGTACTTACGAAGGTGCTACTGTTCCGACAGTAGAAAGAACTTCTGTATGTAAAGAAACTGTCATCAAACAGCCATTTCAGATCATCAAGGCAGCAAACAACGGAAAGACCGATGCAGATCTTCTGCAGGGAGTTGGTTTTTCAGCATGGCTTGTCAGTGATCTGAAAGTAAAAGCAGATGGAAGTTATGATTTTGACTCAGCCAGACCAGTTGTACTGACTGCAGATGGCCAGGCAGAAATGTTTACCGATGAAAAAGGATATGCAAGATCGATTCCGCTTCCATATGGAACTTATGTGGTAAGAGAAACCACAAGCAAACACAACTATGCACCGGTTGATGATTTTGTAGTGAAGATCACAGAGAATCATCCGGATACACCGCAGACATGGCGAGTGCTGCTGGATAAAGAATTCAAAGCAAAATTAAAGATCATCAAAAAGGATGCAGAAACACAGAAATCTGTACTCCTGGCTAATACTGAGTTCAAGGTATACGACCTGGATAATCAGAAATATGTGGAACAGACAACATCCTATCCGAAGCCAACGGTACACAAATCTTATTTCACAAATGAAGAAGGATACCTGGTACTGCCAAAGAATCTGAAACCTGGTAACTACAGGATTGAGGAAGTGACGGCACCCGATGGGTACACAATATCCAAAAACTATGTGACAGTTGCCGTTGATACAGATACTGCTTATCTGACCGATCCTGTCACAGGAGATGCAGTCATTGATGTGGAATATACCAATGCCCCGGTCAAAGGTCAGTTAAAGATCTATAAACAGGGTGAAGTGTTAAAGGGATTTGATAAGGAATTCCAGTTTGAAATGGCTGGACTTGCAGGTGCTGAATTTGAAGTCTATGCGGCAGAGGATATTTATACTGCCGATCATCAGGTAGGTGCAGATGGACAGAGAACTCTGTATTTTGCAAAGGATGCACTGGTAGCAACCGTCACAACGGATGCAGATGGTTATGCAACCGTAAAGAATCTTCCACTTGGCAGGTACTATGTTAAAGAGAAGAATGCACCGGACACTTATGTGTTAAATACTGTGCCGGAAAATGTCGAATTTGCTTATGCGGATCAGGATACTGCAGTGATCGAGAAAGAAATCTCTGTCACAGATGAACGACAGAAAGTGTCGATTACGGTCGAAAAACAGGATGCTGAGACAGGCAATACAGTAGCCGGAGCAGTGTTCGGTATTTACAATGCAAAAGACATTCAGACGAAAGATGGAAAAGTGATCGTTAAAGCAGATACTCTTTTACAGGAAATGACTTCTGATGAAAAAGGTCAGGCAGCATGTACACTGGATCTTCCACTTGGAAGCTATTATGTAAAAGAACTGAAAGCACCAGATGGATTCGTATCTTCGGATGAAGTACTGAGATTTGATGCTTCTTATCAGGGGCAGGATGTACAGACAGTAACATTAAAATCCGTAAAGAAGAACCAGCCGACAACTGTTGAGATCACAAAATCAGATGCAACAACCGGTGTAGAACTGGATGGAGCTTATCTGAAAGTAACGGATAAAGATGGAAATGTAGTAGATAGCTGGAGATCTTCCAAAGATGCACCGCATGTGATCAAATATCTGAAAGTGGGTGAGACTTATACCCTACATGAAGAGTTTGCACCACATGGTTATCTGGTAGCCAATGATGTGACATTCACAGTCAAAGATACCGGAGAGGTTCAGAAAGTGGAAATGAAGGACGAGGTACCGGTTGGTGAACTGATCATCAACAAAAAGGGAGAATTCCTGGATTCTGTTACACTGGCCGATAAGGTCAAAGGTGTGGTGGAACACATTTTCAACTATGTAACTGGAAAGCTGACAGATGTTACGTTTGAAGTCTATGCTGAGGAAGACATTAAGGCTGCCGATGGCGTCAGTGACGATTACTATAAAAAGGATGAACTGATCGCAACGATCAAGACAGATGAAACCGGTATTGCAAAACTGGAAAATCTTCCACTTGGTAAATACTATGTGAAAGAAACAGGAACTGCTTACGGTCATGTACTGGATGGTGAGATCCGTCATGTAGATCTGACTTACGTGGATCAGAATACACCAGTTGTAGTCTATGACAAAGACTGGCAGAACAACCGCCAGAGAGTAGAAGTCAGTGTACTTAAGAAAGAAAAAGATTCTGACCGTACATTGGAAGGCGCTATCTTTGGATTATTTGCCAAGGAAGACATTAAGTCTGAGACAACTGGTAAAGTCCTGATTGAAGCCGATGAGATCATTGAACTGAAATCTACGGATGAAGAAGGAAAGATCACATTTGTTGCAGATCTTCCAATAGGAGCAACTTACTATGTAAAAGAGCTCTATGCACCGGACGGATTCGTAACCAACGATGAAGGAAAAGAATTTACGTTTGAGTATGCAGGTGAGGATCAGCCGACAGTCACTTATGATTTTACCTTTGATAATCAGCCAACCGTCGTTGAATTTACCAAATCCAGTCTGACAACAGGAAAAGAACTTCCAGGATGTAAGCTGAAAGTGGTAGATGCTGATGGAAATATCGTGGATGAATGGACTTCCGGTAAAGAAGCACATGTGATCCGTGAGCTGACTGTCGGAAAAGAATACACACTGGTTGAAACAAAACCGACCGACGGTTATGTAACAGCTGAAAGTGTGAAGTTCACGATCAAAGATACTGCCGATGTGCAGAAAGTTGAGATGAAGGATGATGTGACGAAGGTGAAAATCTCCAAACAGGATATCGCCGGAAAAGAACTTCCGGGAGCGAAACTCACAATCCTTGATCAGGATGGAAAAGTTGTGGAAAGCTGGACCAGTACAGAGAAAGCACATTACATCGAAATGCTTCCGATCGGAAAATACACTCTCCGTGAAGAAACGGCACCGGATGGCTATTTGGTTGCAAAAGATGTGGAATTCGAAGTAAAGGATACCAGTGTAGTACAGCATGTAACCATGGTGGATGAGGAAAAACCGGCAGAAAAGACACCGGAAGGTGGAAAACCTGTCAGTGATTCACCAAAGACTGGGGATAACACCAATCTGTGGCTGTGGTTTATGCTTCTCGGCATTGGTGCGACTGGTACAGGAGCCCTTGCATTTATGAGAAAAAAGAAACACTAATCAAATAAGAATGAGCGTTCATGGAAACCGAAAGGAATCTGTGGACGCTTTTTTAGATGGGAGAAACCATGAGAAATATCATTATTTTTGTTGCTCTTCTGGGAGCAGCGGCAATATTTACAGTTTTGTATTGTCTCATTGCTGCCGGAAGTCAGGCAGAGAAAAAACTGACAGAAATCATGAGAAAAGAGGAAGAACAGAATGAAGACAAATAAAGATCTGATCATAGAACCAAATGCAGCTATTGAGGGAAGAAAGTACAGCGAAGAAAAGCCATGGTCCTGTAAGTACTGTTACTGGTGGGGAGGCAAAAAGAAAGGCTGTAACTTGAAGCAGTGCCATTATCTGCTTCCTGAAAAGAAAAAAGCGGTAAAAACAACACCATGTGGTGGCTGTCCGTATGGAAAACATGTTCCATGCATCGGATATTGTATTGCCCGTCTTCATTCTGAAATGAAAGGAAAGAAAGGACGTGGGTAATTGCAGGAAGAAGTAAATCAGAAAGTGATCAGCCTGAGCATCCAGGGAGTCAAGATCACTGCCAGTGTGCTAAAAGCAGCCCTTCGGAAGTTCCTGGAAATGGACAACCGCAGGAAACAGAAAGCAACGCAGGTGAAAATGGCAGAAAAGACCGGACGGGCTCAGGAGAAAGGAAGGGAAAAAGCCCGAAAAAAGATTGAAAAGAAAAAGCCGCATGGAAAGCAGACCATCAAGCAGCTGAATGCACAGGGAGTACAGCTTTCCAACATAAAGATCACAGATGAAAATATCAAATCCTTTGACCGTGTGGCAAGAAAATACGGAATTGATTACAGCCTGAAAAAAGAAGTCGGTGCGGATCCACCGAAATATCTGGTCTTCTTTAAGGCCAAAGATGTGGATGTGATGACAGCGGCTTTCCGGGAATATGCCGGAGTAGAACTGAAAAAGAAACAGGTGAAGAAACCATCTGTCAGAAAGAAACTGCAGAAATCTGTAGAAAGAAAAGCAAAGCACCGCCAGCGTGTGAAGCAGAGACAAAAATCCAGAGGTCAGGAACGATGATTAGGGAAAAATTACAGAAGATCCAGGTCAAACGGCTGGTGATCTTAAATCTCCCATATTTCTTTATCTTCTATGTAGCAGATAAAGGATCCTGGCTGTACCGGCATTGCCTGGGAGAAAGTATGGTCCAGAGACTTGGCGTGATGTTAGTCAATTTCCGACTGGCATTTTTAAGCTGGCTGCCAAGTATCGCTTTGCAGGATCTTACAGTAGGTGTTCTGGTTGCAGGTGCATTAAAACTGGTGGTCTACTATCGTTCTAAAAATGCAAAGAAGTTCCGACAAGGTGTGGAGTATGGATCTGCAAGATGGGGAAACAGAAAAGACATCGAACCCTTCATGGATCCGGTTTTTGAAAACAATGTCATCCTCACAGAAACAGAACGTCTGACCATGAACAGCCGACCAAAAGCTCCGAAGTATGCCAGAAATAAGAATGTGATCGTCATCGGTGGTTCCGGATCCGGAAAGACAAGATTCTATGTAAAACCCAATCTTATGCAGATGACGGATCACGTGTCCTATGTGGTCACTGATCCGAAGGGAACGATTATCGTTGAATGCGGGAAGATGCTGGTAAATGGAGGATACCGGATCAAGGTATTAAATACGATCAACTTTAAAAAGTCCATGCATTACAATCCGTTCCATTATATCCGGAGTGAAAAAGACATCTTGAAGCTGGTCAATACCATTATTGCAAATACCAAGGGTGAAGGCGAAAAATCAACTGAAGATTTCTGGGTCAAGGCGGAACGTCTCTTGTATTCTGCACTGATCGGATACATCTGGTATGAGGCACCAGAGGAAGAACAGAACTTTTCTACTCTGTTGGAATTTATCAATGCCAGTGAGACCAGGGAGGATGATGAAGAATTTAAAAATGCAGTGGATGAATTGTTTGAAGAACTGGAAGCAGAAAATCCGGAACACTTTGCAGTAAGGCAATATCGCAAGTACAAGCTTGCTGCCGGCAAAACTGCGAAGTCGATTTTGATTTCCTGTGGTGCCAGACTTGCACCATTTGATATTCAGGAACTAAGAGAAATCATGTCGTATGACGAAATGGAACTGGATATGATCGGTGATCAGAGAACAGCCATGTTTGTTATCATCAGCGATACAGATGACACATTCAACTTTGTGGTAGCGATCATGTACACCCAGCTCTTTAACTTACTTTGTGATAAAGCGGATGATGAGCATGGAGGCAGGCTTCCCTATCATGTACGACTGCTTCTTGATGAGTTCAGCAATATCGGACAGATCCCAAAATTCGACAAATTGATTGCTACGATCCGAAGCAGGGAAATCTCCGCTTCTATCATTCTGCAGTCACAATCTCAGCTGAAAACTATCTATAAGGATGCTGCTGAGACGATCACAGGCAACTGTGACACCGTTCTTTTCCTGGGCGGAAAGGAAAGTTCCACACTGAAAGAAATATCAGAAACCCTGGGAAAGGAAACCATTGATCTTTACAACACATCAGACACCAGAGGCAGCAACCGATCCTATGGACTGAACTATCAAAAGACTGGAAAAGAACTGATGAGTAGAGATGAGCTGGCGGTCATGGATGGAGAAAAATGTATCTTACAGCTTCGTGGAGTCCGGCCGTTTTTAAGCAACAAATATGACATCACAAAGCATAAACGGTACAAAGAGCTTGCCGATTTTAATAAGAATAATGCGTTTGATGTCGAAAAGTATCTGGCACACCGACTGGTGATGTCCGAAGATACAGAATTTGAAATGTATGAAGTAACTGTAACACAAGAAGATGTATCAGCGATTGAAGCTGAGGAAGGTGAGGACTGATATGAAAGAAAGAATTCGAGCACCCTGCTACTACTGATAAGGATACAAAAAGGTCTGAATAAAAGGGAAAGGAGTAGAGCCAAACGCTTACAGACCATAAGAAAAGCGTTTGTTCATACATTTGATTATGGCTTTTTTTAGCAGTGCAATCAATATCCTTCAGACACTGGTCGTTGCAATCGGTGCTGGTCTTGGTGTCTGGGGCGTAATCAACCTGATGGAAGGTTATGGAAACGACAACCCGGGTGCAAAATCCCAGGGAATTAAGCAGCTGATGAGCGGTGGTGGTGTTATCCTGATCGGAACACAGCTGATCCCGCTTCTGAGTGGATTATTTGGTTAAGAGAAAGGAGTAGAGATCCATGTTCAGTCAGATTTTTGATGCGATTGAGGAATGGATGAGGGAACTCTTAACCGGGATGATCACTTCCAACCTAGATACGATGTTTACTGATGTCAATCAAAAGACTGGTGAGATCGCTACCCAGGTTGGACAGACCCCGCAAGGGTGGAACGGCAGCATATTCAGTATGATCCGGAACTTATCGGATTCCGTGATCATGCCGATTGCAGGTATTATTATCACACTCGTACTCTGCTACGAATTGATTTCTATGCTGACCGAGCGCAACAACATGCATGATATTGATACCTGGATGTTTTTCAAGTACTTCGTAAAAATGTGGATCGCGGTTTATCTGGTGAGTAACACATTTACGATCACAATGGCGGTATTCGATGTGGGCCAGCACGTAGTTAATTCTGCAGCTGGTGTTATCAGCGGAAGTACCGCCATTGATATTTCTTCGGCATTGACGGATCTTTCCGCAACCCTGGAAAGTATGGAAATCGGAGAACTTGTTGTATTGGCGCTGGAAACCCTTATCGCCGGCTTCTGTATGAGAATCCTGTCTGTACTGATCACAGTGATCATGTATGGACGTATGATAGAGATTTACCTATATACCTCAGTTGCGCCGATTCCATTCGCAACTATGAGTAACAGAGAATGGGGACAGATCGGCACGAATTATTTCAGAGGACTCTTTGCCCTGGCTTTCCAGGCATTTCTGATGATGGTATGCGTTGCAATCTATGCAGTGCTTGTTGCAGGTATCCAGTATTCAGATAATCTGAGTTCTTCATTATTTGGCGTTATGGCTTACACGGTGATCTTATGTTACAGCCTCTTTAAGACGGCATCCTTAAGTAAGTCGATATTTAACGCGCACTAAATTACAGGAAGGAGTGAAAATCATGGCATATGTCAGCGTACCGAAAGATTTAACGAAGGTAAAGAATAAAGTAGCATTTAACCTGACCAAAAGACAGTTGATCTGTATCGGGATAGGTGCTGTAATGGGAATTCCAAGCTATTTCCTCTTGCGTAATGTGATGGGAAACAGTAATGCAGCAACAGTCATGGTGCTTTTGATGTTACCGGCATTTTTATTTGCCATGTACGAAAAAGACGGGATGCATCTGGAAGATGTTCTGATGCATATGATCCGGGTGAAGTTTCTTCGTCCACCCGTTAGAAAATATGAAACTGAAAACTATTATGAGACAGATCCGGAACAGATCAGACAGTCTCCGGATGCAGGAAAACCGAAAGGAGGAAAAACGGTTGCGAAAAAAGAAAAATAAGAAAACTGTCGCAGATACCGGATACAAAAAAGTAGACAGAAAAGAGAAAAAGAAAAAAGAAAAGCAGGAAGAGAAACGCAGGCAGAAAAAACTGTCCGTCCAGCAGTCGATCGCTTATAAGGAAATGGGAAGAGATGGAATCTGCAGGGTACAGGGAAAAACGTATTCTAAGTGTATCCGCTTTTATGACATCAACTACCAGCTGGCTCAGAACGAAGATAAAAATGCGATCTTTGAAAACTGGTGCGATTTCCTCAATTACTTTGATGCCAGTATCCATTTTCAGCTGAGCTTTATCAATCATAAGAGCAGCATGAAGGAGTTTGAGCAGGTGATCCAGATCCGGCCACAGGAGGATGCTTTTGATGATGTTCGCATGGAATATGCAAAGATGTTGAAACAGCAGTTGGCAAAAGGAAACAACGGTCTGGTGAAGTCAAAATATATCACATTTGCCATTGAAGCAGAAAATATCCGGGAGGCAAAACCAAAGCTGGAACGTATCGAGTCGGATATCCTGAATAACTTTAAGATCCTGGGAGTTCCGGCATATCCGCTGAATGGCGTGGAACGTCTGCAGATCCTGTATGAGACATTCAATCCGGATGTGATGACAGATTTCCAGTTTGACTATGGATCCATGATCCGGACAGGACTCAATACAAAGGATTATGTGGCACCGACCAGTTTTGTGTTCCGGGACAGAAATACATTCCAGATGGGAAATACCATCGGGGCTGTCTCCTATCTGCAGATCCTGGCGCCGGAGCTTACGGATAAGATGCTGGCAGAATTTCTGGATATTGATAAGAACCTGATCGTCAACCTGCATGTGCAGTCGGTGGATCAGATGAAGGCAATCAAGCTGGTAAAAAGCAAAGTGACGGATATCAATCGTATGAAAATCGAAGAACAGAAAAAAGCAGTCCGGGCCGGATATGATATGGATATTATCCCATCGGATCTGAACACGTATGGAGGAGAAGCGAAAAGGCTTCTGGAAGACCTGCAGTCACGAAATGAGCGTATGTTCCTTGTAACAGCGCTCTTTTTAAATACCGCAAAGACAAAGCAGGCACTGGATAATGCCATCTTCCAGACTGCCGGTATCGCCCAGAAATATAACTGTGTACTGAAACGTCTGGATTATCAGCAGGAAGAAGGACTTATGAGTAGTGTTCCGTTGGGAGTAAATCATATCCCGATCAAGCGGGCTCTTACGACTACCAGCACAGCAATCTTTGTTCCATTTACGACACAGGAACTATTTATGGCGGGAGAATCCTTATATTACGGATTGAATGCCCTTAGTAACAACATGATTATGGTGGATCGTAAAAAGCTGAAAAACCCGAATGGATTGATTCTTGGTACACCTGGATCAGGTAAATCCTTTGCAGCAAAAAGAGAGATCACCAATGCGTTCTTTGTTACGAAGGATGACATTATCATCGGAGATCCGGAGGGCGAGTATTACCCGCTGGTCCATGCACTTGGCGGACAGGTAGTACACATCTCACCAACCAGTAAGGATTATATCAATCCGATGGATATCAATATGGATTATTCCGATGATGACAATCCACTTGGTGTGAAATCTGATTTTGTCCTGTCATTATGTGAGCTAATCATGGGAAGCAGGGATGGTATTGAAGCAGAGGAAAAATCAGTGATCGACCGTTGTCTTCCACTGGTGTATCAGAAGTACTTTGCAGATCCAAAACCGGAAAACATGCCGGTCCTCGGTGACCTGTATGACTGCCTCAGAAAGCAGAAAGAACCACAGGCCCAGAGAATTGCAACAGCACTGGAAATCTATGTAAATGGATCACTGAAAGTATTCAACCATAGAACCAATGTGGAACTGAATAATCGAATTGTCTGTTTTGATATCAAAGAGCTTGGAAAGCAGCTGAAGAAAATCGGAATGCTCATCGTCCAGGATCAGGTATGGAACAGAGTTACGATCAACCGTGGCATCAAATCCACCAGGTACTACATCGATGAGTTCCACCTTCTGCTCAAAGAAGAACAGACAGCAGCTTATTCCGTAGAAATCTGGAAGAGATTCCGTAAATGGGGAGGTGTACCGACTGGTATCACTCAGAACATTAAGGATCTTCTTGCCAGCAGGGAGATTGAAAATATCTTTGAGAACAGTGATTTTATCCTGATGCTGAACCAGGCTGCAGGTGACAGACAGATCCTTGCAAAACAGCTGAATATTTCCCCATATCAGTTGTCTTATGTGACGAATTCCGGGGAAGGTGAAGGACTTCTTTTCTATGGAACAACGATCATTCCATTTAAGGATAAGTTCGATAAGACATTGAAATTATATGGTCTGATGACCACGAAGCCCGAGGAAACATTGAAACGAGATAAAGAAATGAGGGATGCAAATGAAGGAAATCGATAAGATCCGAATCAAGCAGTGGAATCAGGACAATCCTTACATTCAGATGAAAAATCTGGAAAATGTGCAGCCAGGATACCGTGTTCATACAGTCAATGATGATCATCATCTGTATGAACTTCCGCTGGAAACACAGAACATTATCCTTGACTGGGTATTCTGGAATTTTTATCCGGCACAGAAAATCTATCCGCATCTTACCAGTGATGATCTGAAAGAAGTTCTGTATAAACGTACCCAGATCCATCTGCACAACAATCAGTTCAAGGAGGCTATGCTGATCAATGGTTTCTGGCCGAGAGATCCGAGTGAATTGAATTGGGTATTTCATATCCAGGCGAGCTCTCCAGCAATCAGGACACAGGCAGATGGTTATCCTGGTATCCCGATTATAGGACGCCAGGAACTGAATGAGTACAGAAAGAAAAGTTGTGCCAGGAGGTGATGACCTATAGCTGGAAAAGAATTTAAAGGCAAAGATAAAAAGGTCGCAAAGATGACCAGAGATGGTCTGATAGAAGAAAATCTCCGTGATGGCAGCATAAAAGATATCAGTCACAGGAGTCGGGGGCGACCGGAAAATAAAGAAGAATTTGTTCCGGAACGGGAACGAAAAAAGACTGAGGGCGAAGATTCAAAATCGGGAAAAGGAAAACGACTGCAGATGGAGAAAATCCGGAAATCATCTGTCCGACAGGAAACTGTTGAGGATACAGTTGAAGTTACACCGGAAGAAAAAGTATCCGGATATCGAAAGAAACTGCATCGTTATGAAAAAATCCCGGATGATGATAACAGCCTGAACAGTCAAAAGAAATCTATTCGGAAGAAGCAGTTGCAAAAACAGATGACCAAAGAACAGGCAAAAGCCGGAAGATTATCCTTTGATGATGAAGGAAATCAGATGGTGAAAGGTGCTGGCATGAAACCGGGAGGGACAGCCGGGAAATACATTGCTACACAAGCTGTTATATCTGGCATGAAAGCAGTCATTTCCGAAGAGGAAGAAATAGATGAAAATGCAGGTGTGGAAAGTGCCAGACTTGTAGAGCGTGAAACAGAAACTGCTTTGCGTGGTCTGCGTCATGCTCAGATCCGGAGTAAACGAACGGATGTGAAAACCCATCGCAGAGGTTATCGTGAGGCTACCGTAGAAAAGAAACTGAAATTTGGTTCTGCAGAAAGTATGGAAGGAGCAAAACATGCAGAATCGGTGAAGAAAGCCGAACAAAAGAGACATTTCTATAACCGCTTCTTCCAGAAAAAACGATATAAGGATGCTTACCGGGCAGCCAGAGCTGGAAAATCCGCTGGTAGTCTGGGTGGAGCAACCACCATTGCCGGTGTCGAGAACATGACGGTAAAAGCAAAGATTGCCTTGAAAGAGATCATAAAGCGTAATCGTGCCATGTTCGCAGGCATCGGTATTTTTGCGCTTCTTTTTCTTGTCATAGCGGTATCTCTGGGGAGCTGCAGTGCTTCTATCGAGGGTGCTGGATCTGTGATCGGTATTACAACGTATCCAAGTTCGGATGAGGATATCTATGCTGCTGAAAACAGATATGCCACTTTGGAAAGTGCCTTGAACCAGCAGATCAATGAGATGGAACGAAGACATCCAAATTATGACGAGTATCAGTACAACATTGCTGAGATCGGCCATAATCCATACCATCTTATCTCGTATCTTACCGCAAAATATGGGGACTGGACGTACGCAGATGTTGAAAACGAGCTGCAAGCTCTTTTTGAAGCACAATATCATCTGAATACAGAAGGTCGAACAGAAACGGTGACAGAAACCAGAAATGTTCGAGTCGGAGAATCATTAGGACAGGTAGTGACCAGCGGATATTGTAACTGTCGAATCTGTTGTGGTGTATGGTCCGGAGGTCCAACTGCCAGTGGTGCATATCCAACTGCAAACCATACCATTGCTGTAGATGCTTCCAATCCATTTGTGCCGATTGGCACTAAGGTAGTAATGAATGGTGTGGAATACACAGTTGAGGATACCGGAGCCTTTGCACGATATGGTGTGCAGTTTGACGTTTACTATGATAACCATGCTGCCGCTTCTGCTCATGGACATCAGACCTGGGAAGCCTATATCGCAGATGACAATGGCAGTCAGGAAGTAACGGTTACCAGTACAAGCACTAAGAAGATTCTATATGTGACACTGACAAATGGAAGCTTTGATGCTGTGGCAAGAGCCAATCTGAATGCGGAGCAGCTGATCATCTACAATGCATTAAATACGACCTATGGAAACAGAAATTATCTGTGGGATGTAAACAATGTGACCAGTGGATCAGGCGGTAATGGAATGAGTTATGAGATTCCACCGGAAGCACTGCAGGATGAAGAATTTGCCCGGATGATCCGAGAAGCAGAAAAATATCTGGGAGTACCTTATGTATGGGGTGGTTACTCTCCGTCCGGATTTGACTGCTCAGGTTTCGTATCCTATGTCATTAACCACTGTGGTAATGGCTGGAACTATGGACGATTGACCGCAGATGGATTAAGAGGCGTATGTACTTATGTATCACCGGGAGAAGCAAAACCAGGAGATCTGATTTTCTTCCAGGGAACGTATAACACATCCGGTGCAAGCCATGTGGGTATCTATGTCGGTAACAATATGATGATCCATTGTGGAGATCCGATCCATTACTCAAGTATCAGCACATCCTACTGGCAGCAACACTTCATGTGCTTTGGAAGACTGCCATAAAGGGGTGAACGAAGGGAGGTGAAAGTTTGAATAAAAAGATTAAAAAATATCTGGATGAAATTGCCAAGACAGAGAAAAAGATCGCAGATCTGCAGCAATATCTCAGAGGTGTCCAGGCTGCATTAAAGCAGGAAGAGGACAATGAGATGATCAGGTGCATCCGTGGTATGAAGATGGATAATGATCAGTTATATGATCTTTTGGATGGCATCCAGAATGGAACAGTTAAATTTCAGGTAAGCAGGGAGTCTGACGAAGAAGGTTCAGGCTCCTTTGTATTCACAGAAGAAAATAAGGAGGAATACCAGAATGGTGAAATGGAAGAAAATGAATAAGAAAATGGCAGGAGTGTTGTTGGGAGTCATGATGCTTTTTACAGCATCAACCACAGCATTTGCCTATGTGGATGAATCAGCAGAGGCATCCAAAGTAGAGACAACTCAGACAGAGCAGTTAACAGACAAAGAAGATAAAAAAGATGACAAAAAGGATGAGGCGACAAGTACAAATGAGGTGCTGCCGGAAGATGGAACAGATAAAGGAACTGCCTTTACGACACCAGGAAATGGTGAAGTCAAGGATGACATTACCGATGATTCCACAAAGGAGTTTCTTACAGTTACAACGAAGAATAATAATACTTTCTATATCGTGATCGACCGCAGTGCCACATCCCAGAATGTCTATATGTTATCCCAGATTGATGAAAATGATCTTTCAGAGTTTCTGGATAAAGACAGCACTGCTACTGTCGTAACACCACAGCCAGATACATCAAAGGTTGTACTGGATGAAACAAAAAATGAGGATGTAGACAAGGAAGCTACCGTTGATCCGGAGAAAACAGCATCTACCAAAACCAATATGGGTGCAATGGCAACAATCCTGATCCTGGCTCTCGGCGGTGTAGCAGCATACTACTACTTCAAGATCTATAAGCCAAAGAAAGAGGAAGACGAGGATGATCAGCCGGAAGGATTGGAAACAGGTGGACTGGAAGAAATTCCGGATGAGGAAGAGTCTGAAGACGAAGATTTTGAAGAAAATGAAAAATAAATAAACTTTTTTAGCGGAGGGGGCTGTAAAACATGCTCTCTCCGTTTCGTTATATGAAGGAGGTTATACATCATGTATTTAGTAATTGCAGAAAAACCAAGTGTATCAAGAGCAATCGCAGAAGTGATTGGAGCACAGGAACGAGAAGACGGATATTTACGAGGAACCGACTGTATGGTCAGCTGGTGTTTCGGACATCTGGTCGAGTATGTTTCACCGGATGCTTACGATGAGAAATTTAACCAGTGGAGATATGAAGATCTCCCGATCATCCCGAAAGACTGGAAAGTTACAGTCTCAGAAGATAAGAAAGATCAGTTCTATATCTTAAAAAGACTGCTCAACAGTCCGGAAATTGAATACGTCGTAAATGCCTGTGATGCCGGACGTGAAGGAGAATTAATCTTCAAACATGTCTATGACTTATCCGGAAGTAAAAAGCCGGTGAAACGATTATGGATCAGTTCTCTGGAAGATTCAGCAATCCTTGATGGAATGCAGCATCTGAGATCCGCAGAGGAATACCGACATCTGGCCGAAGCTGCTGTATGCCGTTCTCAGGCTGACTGGCTGGTAGGAATGAATGCAACCAGAGCTTACACCACAAAGTACTTCAAAAAGCTGACCGTTGGAAGGGTTCAGACACCGACACTTGCCATGTTGGTGGAACGTGCCGGACAGATCAGCAATTTCCAGAAAGAAAAGTATTTCAATGTGGAACTCGATTGTGATGGAATTCCGGCTGTAAAGCCAAAAATCTTTGATCCGGATGAGGCGGAACAGTTAAGAAGCAGATGCCAAGGAAGTGAAGCTATTGTCACAGCAGTAAAAGAAACGGAAAAGAAAGTAAAAGCACCAAAGCTTTATGATCTGACCACACTGCAGAGAGAAGCAAACCGTATCTACGGAATGACAGCCAAACAGACACTGGATACCGCTCAGAGCTTGTATGAAAAGAAACTGATCACTTATCCAAGAACGGACAGCCAGTATCTGACCGAAGATATGGAGCAGACCGCAAGAAATGTGGTTCGTCAGATTTATGAGAAATATCAACTGACAGGTCCGTTTGATCAGCCGGAGCAGCCAGATGTGAAGAAAGTCATGAATAACAGTAAAGTGACAGATCACCATGCAATCATCCCAACGATGGAGCTTGCATCCTGTCATCTGGGTGAACTGAAATCCTGGGAAGAAAAGATACTGTTTCTAATCGCAGTCCATACAGTCATGGCAATGAGTAAGGATCACATTTACCAGGAGACAGAGATTGAAGTGGAATGCCAGGAAGAAATCTTCAAAGCAAAAGGAAAAATTGTCCTGCAGGATGGATGGAAACTCTTTGAAAACTGCTTCAAAAATAAGGATCGCATGGCAATCGTAGATCCGGATCAGGAAATGAAAGATCGGATGCCGAAAGTAACCCAGGGACAGACTTTCTATGCTGTAGCTGCAGAAAAGACAGAACATTTTACATCGCCACCAAAACCATACAGCGAAGATACTCTCCTTGCGGCAATGGAAACAGCTGGAAATAAGGAATTCGATGAAGATACGGAAAAGAAAGGATTAGGAACTCCGGCAACAAGAGCCGGTATCATCGAGAAACTGATCTATTCCCAATATGCTACCCGAAAAGGAAAAAAGATTCTTCCAACAGATGATGGAAAAGTCCTTGTGGAGATCCTGCCAGACTTTCTGAAATCTGCAAGTATGACTGCAGAATGGGAAAATCAGCTGCTCTTGATGGAGCATGGAGAGATTGCACCGGAACAGTTTATGACCGGGATCAAAAACATGCTGACCATGATGCTGAATGGATGCGATGCGATTTCCGAAGAAGAAACAAGAAGATTTCAGACCAGAGAAAGCATTGGAACATGTCCGGTATGTGGAAGCCTGGTATATGAAAGCAAAACCAACTTCTATTGCAGCAACCATGATTGTCACTTTGCGCTCTGGAAAGATAACCGCTATCTGCAGAGCATGGAAAAAACCATGGATAAAAAGATGGCTGCAGAACTTCTGAAAAGTGGAAGTGTGCATGTAAAAGACTTGTATTCCAAAAAGAAGAATATGTACTTTGAGGCAGATCTTCATATGGATACAGATGAAACCGGAAAGGTGAATTTTTCTTTATCCTTTCCCAAAAAGAAACCAAAAAACAAAAGCAAAAAGAAATAAGAAAACAGATTAGAGGAGGAAACGAAGAATGAATTTTAATGAATTTGTAAGTGAAGTAAAGGACAATATCAGACTCTTTTTACCGAAGGATTATGAGAATGCAGAAGTATCAACGATGGAGTGTCAGAAACTGAACCGTGCCTATACGGGACTGATGGTGAGAAAAGAAGGTGAGATGCTTACCCCGACGATCAATCTTAACCAGCTGTATGAAGCATATAAAGCACAGCCTGGTGTAACAATGGAAACTGTATGCAGAAAGATTGCAGATATAGTTATTGAGGCACCGATACAGGTTGATCTGAAAGCTATTTTTAATTATGAAGATGTGAAGGACAAGCTGTTTATCCGTGTATCATCAGCCGAAGCAAATAAGGAAGTCCTCGAAAATGCGCCTCATCAGCTGAAGGAAGACCTCGCAATTACCTATCATGTGGCAGTAGGCAAGGATCAGGATGGATTAAGTTCCATGCTGATTACAAATGAAATGATGAAGGAATATGGAGTGACACAGGAGCAGATTCATGAAGACGCTATGAAAAGTTCACCGCGTGTCATGGTCCCAGAGGTATCAAGTATAGGTGTACTGATAGATGAAATATATCAGAAAAATATTCTCATGCTGACACCAGATGAACGTGAAATGCTGCTAGAAACATTGCAGGAGTCAAGCGAGATGCCGACATTCTTTGTTGTTACAAATACAGAAAGAATTGATGGAGCCGGTGTGATCTTTTATCCGGAATTCATGGATAACATGGGGGAACTTCTGGGAAATGATTTCTTCATTTTGCCATCATCCATCCATCAAATGCTGATCTTGCCGGATGACGGTCAAGTGGATGCGGAAATGTTAAGAGATATGGTAAAAGAAGTCAATGCCACTCAGGTAGCCCCCGCAGAACGCCTTACCAATGATGTATATCACTTTGACACAAAGGATCACGTCTTTGAAAAGGCAGACAGGTTCACAGAACGTCAGAAAGAAAAAGAAGCGCAGGTTGCAAAAACAGAGAAAGTTGGAAAAGAACAGCCGGATCAGAAACCGAAAACAAAGAAACATGATATGGAACTTTAATAAAAAATAATCATCTCATCAACTAATAAAAAGCCCTGCGGCATAAGCACAATGTCGTGGGGCGTTTTTGGAAAGGAGTATTATGACAGAACAAAACAAAACTACTACTATTCCACTGCCGGTCCAGGGAAAAGATATGGACAGCATTATGCAGTCACTGGAATCTGGTGTGGAAGAACTTTTTACAAGTAACCGCTATCAGGAATTTCTTAAAACCATGGCAAAGTTTCACAATTATTCCTTTAACAACACAATGCTGATTGCTATGCAGCGACCGGATGCCACACTTGTTACCAGCTACAAAAACTGGCAGTCCATGGGTAGACAGGTCATGAAAGGTGAAAAAGGAATTACGATCATTGCCCCGGCACCATATAAGAAAATGAAGGAAAAAGAGGTTCTGGATGAAAATCAGCGACCGATCATGGGAACCGATGGAAAACCTAAGACTGAACAGGTGGAAGTTACAGTTCCGCATTTTAAAGCAGTTACGGTATTTGATATTGCTCAGACATCCGGAGAACCGATCCAGACACTGGCACCAGAATTACTGACTGCAGCTGTACAGGATTTTGATTCTTTCATGCAGGCTATTCAGAAAATATCCCCAGTACCGATACGATTCGATGAGATCGATGGCAATGCCAATGGATATTATCACAATGCAGATAAGGAAATCGTGATCAAAAAAGGACTCAGTGAAAGCCAGACCTTAAAGACTGCCATTCATGAAACAGCCCATGCAAAACTGCATGACAAGGAAATCATGGAAAGTCTGGGTGTAGAAAAAGACCGTCTGACAAAAGAGGTTGAAGCAGAATCTGTTGCTTACTGTATGTGTTCTTCCTTTGGTTTGGATACATCGGATTACAGTTTTCCTTATATTGCAGGTTGGAGCAGCAGCCGGGAAATGAAGGAAATGAAAGCATCTATGGATGTGATCCGCAAGACAGCCGGTGAAATGATCGATCAGCTTACAGAAGAACTGGAAATCATTCTTGAAGAAAAACAGAAAACAGAATTACATGAAAAATACGGCATTCTGGTAGATGCACTGGAAGCAGCCGGATACCGCTATGATTATCGGGAAAGCGAACCGGGACATATTGTACTGGCACCGGATGGGACACATGAAATTGCCGGATACTTGCAGTTTGAATCATGGGGAGATATCAAAGATTGGCTGGAAGATACGATTGCAGAAGGAACAGATATTTCGGAGAGAGTTGATCGGGCTTTGTACCCGTTTAAGTTTGATTATACCTTAGAGGAAGAAATGTTCAGAGGTAATGGTGACCGCTATGCGATTTACCATGTGGATGAAGACACACCGGGAAAACAACATTTATTTATGAATATGGCAATGGTCAAAGAAGATGGCATTACAATCGATGCAGCAAATTATAAATGTGTCTATTCTGGCAGATTACATGAAAATGAAAAGCTGGATGATTTGTATGCGATATTCAACGATAATCCACCGGCAGATTATAAAGCTCATTCTATGTCTGTCAGTGATGTCATCATTACAAACCGTGGTGGGGATATGCAGGCATATTACGTGGATCGATTTGGATTTGCAGAACTTCCAGACTTTGCAGCACAAAGAGAAAAAATACTCGATATTGTCCCGGAAATAGAAAATGTGGATTATGAAAATGATCTTACATGTATCAGCTTTTATGCGGCTGAATGTGCTGAATTTCCTGTAATGGGTGAAGTACATTATGACCTGACATTACCGGAAGCCTTGGAAGCTTATGAGAAAATCCCATCAGAACGTATGCATGGACTGAAATGTGTTGGCTTTGATCTGAAAGACGGAAGTGATTATGAAGGAATGCAGAGTCTGATGATCGAAGGAAAAATACAGAAAGAATTTTTGAATTCGATTCCTGGATTTAGAGAGAATTCTTATGTGCAAAATGCAATCGGTCGTGTGGAAAAGTATATGGCAGAAAAGCATCCAAATGTGGAAAATCCTTTGGAATCTAATAAAAAAGTGGATAACGAAAAAAGTATAAGCGAAGAAAAAAATGAGAAAGAGCTGAATATACAGATGAAACCAATACCGAAAAAGAAAAGGGGGGAAATGAGCCTATGAGAAACGTAAACCTGGAAGAAAACGAGTTGACTATCACTGCTATCTTCCAGCAGCACACAAAGGAAGAAACAATCCAAACACTGAAAGAAGCTTTGGAAGTTTTGGAACAGGAAGAAAGTGATCCTGAGAATGATGAAATGATTGAGATCATCAATTCTACAGTTGGAAAATTACAGCAGATCGAAGACAAATACTACTATTCTCTGGATCTGAATTATTATCTGAATAACTTGGAGGACGATGCCTATGAAGCTTAATCAATTTGCAGTCTACCGAGTAGATCAGCAGACAGCAGGAAAAGCACTGTGGCATCTGCCATATCAAGAGGCAAGACAGCAGAATGTGTCGATTACTGTCGAAAATTACCGATTAGTCTCGATTCATGAAATGCAGGAAAATGAAAAAGTCGCTGACATCTGGAAACGGACGAAAAATCAATGCGAAGTCAGTGACGTGCTCGTATTGAACAAGAATGGAGAAATCAGCTGCTACTATGTAGATGAAAACTATCCACAGTATCTGGCCGGATTCATTCGTATCAACACATCCGGTGCACTGATCACTATGGAAACTGAGAATTATCAGATTGATGGGAAAAAGGGGAACTGGATTGCAACAGACACCATCATTATTAATGGAAAACAGTTTTATTTGATGGAACATCAGGTATACCGAGATCAGGCCCAGGGTGTTATCCTGGATGCCTATGGAAAAATGGTTGTCGAAGAATGTAAGAAATTCGATGAAAAGACAAAACAAAAGATTCATGATTACATCCAACAGCAAGTACCGCTAAATCCGGTCGAACAGCTAAAACAACATGGTAAAATTCGTCTGGAACATTACCAGAAATTCTACCAGAACGGCACTTATGAACGAAGCAGAGAATCTGGTACCGAAGCCAATTATGATATGGTGGACGGTCTGGTGAATAATCAGAAGAAGAATCAGGAAAAGACCTCTTATGCTAGTAGCAACAATCAGACCTCCCGAAATCAACAGGATGGAAAATCTAAGAAACGAAGATCCGTGATCAAACGACTCCATCAGAAACAGATTGCTATTGCTCGCCGGTCCGGAAAGCCGATACCAAAGTACCTGGATCAGGAAATGGAAAGAAAGCGGGGGTAGAATATGCGAAGGTTAAAGTGTGAAAAAGAAACGATTATTCTGACCAATGAAGATGACGGATTCTATGATGTGTATACCTTTAATCAGAGCTTGCAGAAACGGTTGAGATCCTTTGCTGAGAAGTGTCCGGATGATTGCTGGTTGAAAGGAGCTTCGGAAGATGGCAGTGAAACGTATATGATCAGAAAGGGACGGTTGTCATTGAATTTAAGACCACCCTATTCCAAGAATAGGATCCATAAAGCGACAGAACGAATTATTGAAGAACAGAAGGAACAATCAAAGGATTCATAGAATGCGATTTAAGAGAAAAAAGCCTCATGACCATGAGGAAAAATGAAAGCAAAATACGTTAGCTGATAAAGTGTATAGGCTCAAAAGGGAAAG
>ERZ839947.813-NODE-813-length-36569-cov-9.172290_pt1 | contig 36569 bp, 33 predicted proteins | sample MGYA00519908_ERZ839947 | MGnify/ENA primary metagenome ERZ839947 (study PRJEB31850, sample SAMEA3708857) | human gut metagenome | biome: human gut; feature: human-associated habitat; material: faeces | place: China | collected 2014 ... | reverse complement strand
AGGCTGAAGAGGACGGTTTGCTAAATCGTTAGGCGGCTTCGCCGTGCGAGAGTTCGAATCTCTCTCGCTCCGCCACTTTAAAAATGTAGAGTCTTTGGATTTTATAATCTAAAGGCTCTTTTTGTTTTTATTGACTTGTGATGATAAACAAGATATGATTGAATTAGGATATAATTTTGTATCGGTCATAATAAGAAAGGAACTTTATTATGAAAAAAATAGTTAAATACTTTACGATGGTTATTGCCTTGTGTATATTTGCTTTAACGGCAAATAGTTTTTCCATGGCTGAAGCTTCAGCATTATATACTCCAGCTAGCTATTGGAATAATGATACAAATTATCCATTAGCATTTTCACAAAACGATGTAAATAGATATGTTGACTTATCTTCAGCAAAAATTATTGAGCAAGAAGAAAAAGTTGAAGAAAATACAAAAACAGCAGTATTTTCTTATGATGTTGTGATGGTAGATGGGGATAAAACAACAAAATTCACTTACAAAACGATGATAAGATTTATAAATGATGAAATGTATGTTGCTAGTGCTAGAGGAAATGGCGATGGCTGGTTCCAATTAAGTAGTCGTTCTTTTGATCAACCACAATATAATGCAACGCTGATTTTAGCAGATTATTTTGGGATAAATAAATAAAAAATAATAGTAGAAAAGGCAGTTTATGATTAATTTCATAAACTGCCTTTTTTTAATGGATTTTTATGAACCATTTGAAGAAATGGAAGCTAATAATGTTTGTTTTTTTTCTTCTAAATCTAATTCATATTCAACAATTTTACGTTTTTCTTCTATAGTTAATTTGTGATCTGGTTTTGTTAAAACGGGAGAATTGTCAATATTTTCTGAAGTCAATAATCTTAATAAAGAAAGAAAATGTTGACGATCTTTAGCTGGTAGATTGATATATTTTGTAATAAAAGATATATCATCTATATTTAGATTATATTCATTAGCTAGTTTTTCTAAGTTATCAGTTGTTTTTGGATTGGGTTTATCTTTTATATTTAGATTATCATAAATTAATGAATTTATATCAACATCTAAAGCATCTGTGATAGCTATAAGAGTACCAATTTTGGGATCTTTGATAACAGAAGATAAAATCTTATTCAAAGTACTGAGGGGAATACCTGATTTTTGAGCTAAAACTTCATTAGTATAGCCTTTTTCTTGTTTTATTTTTTTTATTTTTTCCAATATAGGTTTAAAGGATTCCATAATATATTATTCCTCCATTTCGGATTATTGAAATAGTATATCATTTATAAATTTTAGTGTAAAGTTGACAGATTTCTAAAAATTTTAATATTTTCCTGTGAGTTATTTGATTTTTTCCATAAATGGAAGTAAAATAAAACTAAAAATATTCCATTTATGGAAGGGGGCGAGTGTATGTATAATAATTTAATCGTAGAAATGATCAAAAAAGGATATAAACTAGAAGACATAGCAGGAACATTGGCTGATTTGTTAGATTGTCCAGAAAAAATTATTGAAAGTAAATTGAAAAATACGCAGGACTTTACATTTTTAGAAGTTATAAAGATAAATGAACAAATTTTTGATAATAAAATGGATTTAAAGTATTTATTTGCTAAAGAATCTAATGATAATGCTACATATTGTAAACATTTTATTCAAGAAACACCGCCTTCTAAATGGTGGAATTAAAAATAATTTATAAATACAAATGTAGATAAGTTTAGTTATTTATAAATTATTTAAATGCAACTAGTAAAAATAGTTTTATTGAGTATTAAATTATAAAAACTATTTTGGGTTGGATTATTTTACTCAAGGGGAGGACAAGCTCATGAATAAGATTTATAAAGTTATTTGGAGCAAGGTAAAGAATCAATATGTCGTAGTATCAGAACTTGCTCATAGTAGCGGAAAGCAGAGTAGAACGTCTAGAAGTAGTATTCGTAGTCGTATTGCAGCACTTGTAGTATGTGGTGCAATAGCAGCCTTTGGTGTATTGCCAATGAATTCAGCATCAGCTGCAGTTAATGTAAAAGCTGGTGATGGTATAGAAGTAGATCAAGGTTGGAATACTACAATTAGTATAAAATTAGTAAAAGATGAAAATGAAAAATTAGAATCTGGATTAACTTTTGATACTAATGGTGGACTTAAAGTAGATACTGGTAGTGGTTTAATTATTAAAGATAATAAGGTAGTTATAGATTTAGCAAGTGGTCAAGGTATAGGTGGCTTAGGCTTTACTGATGATGGTAAACTTAAAGTTGAAACTGGTGCTGGCTTAAAAATTAATGAACAAGGTCAAGTTGCTTTAAATGTAAATACTAACAATAATTCTGGTTTAACTTTTGATGAAAAGAATAATGAATTAAAAGTAAATACAGGTAGTGCATTAGAAGTTAATAATAATCAAGTAAATGTAAAATTAGCAGAAAGTAATTCAGGATTAGATGCTACTAACGGATTAGCAGTAAAATTAGCAAAAACTGACTCTGGATTAACAGCTACTAGTGATGGTCTTAAAGTAAATACAGGTAGTACATTAGAAGTTAATAGTAGTAATCAACTAGATGTAAAATTAGCTAGTAACTCAGGATTAGATACTGCTAATGGATTAGCAGTAAAATTAGCAGAAACTGATTCTGGATTAACAGCTACTAGTGAAGGTCTTAAAGTACAAACTGGAGCAGGTTTAACTACTGATACTGAAGGTTTAAAAGTAAATGTAAAAGCAGATTCTGGTTTAACTGCTGATGATAGTGGATTAGGAATTAATTTAGATAATAAAACTTTAAGTGCTGGTCAAAGTGGATTAGCAGTAAAATTAGCAGCAACTGACTCTGGATTAACTGCTGATGAAGATGGACTTAAAGTAAATGTAAAAGCAAATTCTGGTTTAACTGCTGATGATAGTGGATTAGGAATTAATTTAGATAGTAAAACTTTAAGTGTTGGTCAAACTGGACAATTAGCAGTAAAATTAGCTGATAATTCAGGATTAGGTACTACTACTGATGGATTAGCAGTAAAATTAGCAAAAACTGACTCTGGATTAACAGCTACTAGTGAAGGACTTAAAGTAAATGTACAAGAAGGTTCTGGTTTAGAATTTGATGAAAATGGTGCTTTATCAATAGATAAAGACGCTTTTAGTACTGGTAGCACTAATGTAAAAGCTGGCACTAATATTGATGTAGCAGATGATGGTACTGTTAGCTTAGAACCTAATGTAACATTAGATGCTGATACAAAAGATGGTAATAAAATTGATTTAAATGGTACAAATGGTACTATTAGTGCAGTAAATAGTAATGAAAAAAGTTTTTTAGGTTGGGAAAGTAAAGCTACAAATACATTTGATTTTGATGAAAATGGTGGAAAATTTGAATCTGTAAAAGAAACAACAACAAAAGAATATATTACAGGGATTACATTATCAAAAAATATAATAAGAAATACAGCAGAATTTAATGAAGATGGTGCTACATTTGAAACTAATAAAGTAGATACGGGGAAACTTATAGATGGAACTTTACCAAGTGCTGTATCACATAAAACAGAATTTAATGAAAATGGTGCTACATTTACAAAAAATCAATTTGATTTAGGAGAGGATATTGATAAGATTTTAAGTAGCTCTTCTACAAATATTGATGGTGGTACAATTACACTTTCTTCTGGTATTTTGGGTGATAAAAATAAAGTTGTAATTGATGGTACTAAGCAAGAAGTATCTGGTCTCTCCAATACTACTTGGAATGCTAATGATGCTAAAGATTCAACAAAAGCAGCAACAGAAGCTCAGTTATATACAGTAGCAGATGCATTAGAAGAATCAAATGGATTAAATGTAAAATATGATAGTGAAAATAAACAGAAAGTAACACTTGGTGGAGAAAATTCTGCTCCAGTAGAACTTAAAAATGTAAAAGCTGGTGAATTAGGACAAAATTCTACTGATGCAGTAAATGGTAGCCAGTTATATAAAACAAATGAACAAGTAAGTTCTTTAGAAACTACAGTAAATAACGGTTGGACTGCAACAGATGGTAAAGGTGGAACAGTAAATGTAACACCAAAAGATGGAGAAAATACATTACAGTTCAATGGCGATAAAAATATTGATGTAACAGCAGCTGATGGTGCTATTAATGTAGGATTAAAACCTGTTGTAACATTAGATGGAGATACAGAAGATAGTAATAAAGTTGTATTAGACGGCGAAAATGGTACTATTAGCGTAACAAATGAACATACAACTAAAGGACCAGCTCGAACTATTACAAATGAATTTAAGTTTGACAATGAAGGTGCAACATTTACTAATACTACAAAGAATGGTCACGGTGATGGTTGGGGTAATCCGGAAAAATCTTCTACAAATATTGATGGTGGCACTATAACAACAGATACAGTAAAAGGTCTTAATAATACTACTTGGACTGAAAAGGATAAAAATGCAGTATTAGCTTCTATAAATGGTGAAGATAAAACAGAGGCAACAAAAGCAGCAACACAAGCTCAATTATTAGGAGCAACGGGTGCTATTTCTGAAGAACTTAATACTTTAAGTGATTTTGCTGTTAAATATGATGAATATCCTAATGGAAGAGTTAATAAAAATAGCATAACATTAGATGGTGGTAAATATGGTACACAAATTCATAATGTAGCTGATGGTGTAGCTCCTAGAGATGCAGTAAATGTTAGTCAGTTAATTGGTAAAACTGGTGATTTACAATATAATAACTTTTACGATGATGCTAAGAGTATTGTTAAAAACAATGATAATTTAACAACTGCTGTTGGTAAATTAGATGATGCTATTCAGAAAACAAGTGAAACAGCTAATAAAGGCTGGACTGCAAATGCTGGCAATAAAGACATTAATGTAAAATCAGGAGATACATTACAATTTAAAGGTGATAATAATATTACTGTATCTGCTACAACTGATATATTTGGAAATAATGCTATTAACGTAGGATTAGAACCTGTTGTAACCTTAGATGGTAATAAACTTGATGGTGATAGTATCGTATTAAATGGTAATGATGGTACCATTAATGCAGTAAATAGTAATGTAGATATTAAGACAGATTATGAATGGAAATTGGGTCATATAATTCCGTCTAAAGTTACAACAACAACAACGACTACATCAAATAAATTTAATTTTGATGAAAATGGTGGAAAGTTTGTAACAACAGAAGATCAAATTAAAGTAAGTACAGATATTAGTGATAATAGTATAACAAAAGTGACTCATACAGCAGACTTTAATGGAGATGGAGCTACATTTACTAAAACAGAAGGTATAATCTTGAAGAATAGTTCTACTACTAATATTGATGGTGGTACTATTACAACAGATAAAGTTCAAGATCTTGATAATACAACTTGGAATAAAGATATTGCTAAGGCTGTAGCAGAAAATGAAGATCTCCAAGGTATAGCTGCAACTCAAGGTCAGTTACAAACTGTAGATAGCAAAGTAAATGCAGGTTGGATTGCAACAGATGGCAAAACTAATGTTAATGTAAATCCAAATAATAATACATTAAAATTTGCTGGTGATGATAATATAACAGTAACTGCTACGACTGATGAAAAGGGAAATAATGCTATCAATGTAAAATTAGATGATGACATCACTTTGGGTAATGGTGAAGATGCTATTAATATTGATGGCAATAATGGAACATTAAGTATCGGCAATAAATTTGCAGTTGATAAAGATGGTAATGTTTCTAGTGCTGGTGATGTTACTGCTGCTGGTGGAAAATATAGCTTATCTGAAGTAAGTCAATATGCTGTTAGATATGATGATAATAACGGTGTAGTTAATACAGGTAAAATAACATTAGCTGGTCCAAATGGTACAACAATAGCAAATGTAGCTGATGCTAAAAATCCTGATGAAGCAGTAAATCTTCGTCAGTTAAAAGACGTTGAAGCAACAGCTAGTGCAGGTTGGACTGCAAAAACTGGTGATGATACTATTACTGTAAAACCAAATCAGATTTTGAACTTTGAAGGTGACGGAAATATAACAGTAAGTGCTACTAGTGGAACAAGCAGTGAACTTAAATTTGGCTTGAATGACACTGTGGTTTTAGGTGATGCAGTTCCAACTGAAGAAGGTGGAAGTGCTGCAAGTCTTGCATTATCTAGTGATGGTAGTTATGTTCCTCCTACAGCTACAGATGATGATAAATCTGAAACTGGTATTATTGGTAGTCATGGTGGCGGATTTATTCTTTACTCAACAAATTCTGCTGGAAATCCTATGTTTGGTGTAACCGCAGATGGCGTAGTTCATGCTAATGATGTTATATCTTATACAAATAATCCAGATAGTAACTCAAAAGATAAAATTGTAAAATACAGCTTAAATAATATTGGCGATATTGTAACTCAGATTGCTCATGGTCAATATGATAAAACGGGTATGGAATATACTTTAATCTCTGACTTTAAGAATGAAACTGATAAAGAAGATCCATTTGAAGCACTTCCAGATAAAGAAGGTGAAACAGCAGAACGTACCATTGGTTTAGCTGTTCGTCAAGATGGTGCAGTTGTTGTTGGTGCCATTGTAGATGAAGAAGGTAAGCTTGCGGAAAGTGGTATTAGAATAAATGATGATACTAATGCAGGTGGCGGAAAAGATACAATTACTGGTTTAGCTAATACAACATGGACGCCTCCTACAAATAATAGTATGGCAAGAACTAATGGAGATACTAGAATTGATAGTATGGCTGCTACATTAGGTCAATTAGACGATTTGTATGATTCAGTTGTTGGCTATAATGTTGATGAAAATGGTAGTGTAAATCCTAATCATGTTACCTTAAAAGGTGAAGAAAAGTATACATTTACTACTGATGCTAATGGTACTAAAACTTATAGTGGTGGCGTAAAACTTGATAATGTAGCATATGCTGTAACTGATACTGCATCTACAGAATATAATGGTAGTGCAGCAGTTAACGTTGATTTATTAAAAGACACTGTTGCAGATGTAACATCTCAAGCTAGTAATAGCGATAGATATCTTACTAGTGGTAAATTAGATGGAAATACATTAAGTTTAACAGTTTCTGATCTTAATGGATATAATAATGTCATAACTATCGGAGATATAGCTAGTAGATCGGAAGTAAATAACCAAATTGCTAGTATTAATAGACAAATTAAAGACATTAATACGAAGATTGAAAATATCGGTACAGGCACAGGTGGAAATAACAATACTGATATAACTGGTGGTCGTGTAGATGAAACTGGTAACCTTGTATTAAAAAAAGATGATGGATCTGAAGTAAAAGTAGGTCAGCTTACAGACAGTGCTGTATCTGATGTTAAATTTGATAAAGAAAAAGGTACTTTAACAATTACAAATAAAGATAATTACACTGGCAAAGAATCAGGAACACCTATAACTGTAGAAGGTATTGCAAGCAAAGATGATATTAAGACTGTTAACGATACTATTGGCGTTACAAGCAAAGAAGATCTTAAAGAAAAATATAAAGATGCTGATACAGCATATATTACTGATTCTGAAACTATGGTTGATGCAGATATTGCTCTTGACCATGCAGTTCAAGATCTTGCTAGCAATGATCAATATCTCAATAGTCGTATTGATAGCGTTGAAAAACGTTTAGGCGATGTTGAACAACGTATTGATAAAGTAGGTGCTATGGCAGCAGCTATCGCAAATCTTCGTACTATGGGATTTGATCCAGAAGCTCCAACTGAAATCGCTGTTGGCGTTGGTCAATATAAGAGCGAAACAGGTCTTGCTATCGGTGTATTCCATTATCCAAACCAAGACTTCATGCTCAGTGCAAGTCTTTCCACTTCTGGTGATGAAGTAATGGGCGGTATCGGTGCTACTTGGAGAATTGGTCGTAAAACTGCAGCTGAAAAAGCTAAAGATGAAGAAAAACGTATTCTCGCTAAAGCTGAAGAAATTAAACAAGCAGCAAAACGCGCTGAAGTAAAAGCACAAGCAGATAGACATGCTAAACTTTTAGCTGAAAGAGAAGCAAAAGGTGAATCAATTAGACCAATTGAAAACAAAGTAGAACAAACACAGGAACAAGCATAAAATTTTAATCTAATAAGTAAAGGCGGCAAATTAATATTTGCCGCTTATACTTTAATACAAAAAAATAAATTAAAGGTGATTTAAATGAAAAAAATTATATGTATATTAGCAGCAAGTATGATGATGGCTTTTGGAAGTATTTGTAGTGCATCAGATAGTAGTGATTTAAATAGCGAACAGAAAGCAGCACAGCTTTTTATAGATGCATTTAGAGGAGAAAAAGTACCAGCATATGATGTATTAAGCCGTAATTTTTCTGATGGATTGAAAAATCAATTTACAGAAGTTAACTATAATGGTTTACAAAGAAGTATGAAAAGTAATTTTGGTAAATTAACAGAAGATAAATTTTATGTTTATCAACGTCAAGATCAAAATGATGTAGTTATATATAATGCTACTTTTGATAGTAATAAACAGGCTCAATTAATCTTTATATTTGATAAAGACAAAAAACTCGTTAATGTTTCTGTACAAGAGTTGAATGAACAGCAACAGCAATAATGAGATATGAAAAAATTCGTTCTTATAGTAATAGGTTTATTGATAGGAGTCTGTGATATGGCATATGGAATCGACTCAAATAATGTGGCAGAAGCAGCTATAGAACAAAAAGTTGGAAATAGCGATTATGGCATTATGTATATATATCCAGACACAGTAGAGGCTGTTAAAAAGGATGATAAATACTATGTTGTTGTTTCAGCAGAAGACCGTTATACAGATGAAAAGTTTTTATCAGAACTCCGTCAAGGAGAGAATATGCAAAATGCTGTAAGTACTCTTTGTTTATATATGTTTACTAATGATGGAAGATTTTACTGTATGCCGCAGAGATATCTTATTGATAATGAAGGTAAAGTATGCGTTGATTTGGGTAGTGACATGCAATTTAAAGGCATTGATGAGAAAATATTGACACAAGTATATACAGCTTCTTTGAAAATATTAGAGTCAAAACAACGATTTCAAGGTATGATGAAACGATAAATGCATTTAAATAAGATATGTCCAGTTTGTCATCAATCTTTTGAAGCCAGAAGAAAAGATCAAGTGTATTGTACCTATTATTGTCGAAAAAAACATCATAAAGAAACATACTATAGCAAAAATAGGATTGTAGAAGATATAAATGATGAAGAAAATACAGGAGTTATACTAAGACAATTTAGATGTAAAAAATGTCATGAATTAGTAACAGTTGTGAATAAGCATGATAGGCGAACTATTTTTTGTTCACCTCGTTGTGAAAAGTTATATTGGAAACATCCTAAAAAAATGATAAAAAAGAATTAAATATTGTAAAGAAGATAGTAAAAGAGGAAATTAAATTTTTTAATTTAATTTCCTCTTTTTTCTAGCAAATAAAAGATAAAATGTATAAAATTTTTATCTTTTTTCTTAAAAATAATGTAAATATGTAAATTTTTTATGGATTTTATGATATAATGGAAAGCGTATTATTTTATAAATTAAGGGTGTGATAATTTGAAAAATCTTAGTATGAGCGCTAAAGTTTTTCTAGGTTTTGGGATAGGGATTATCTTAGGTCTTATTTTTCAAAAAGATATTTTATGGTTACAACCTATTGGAGATTTATTTTTAAAACTCATTAAAATGATTGTTGTTCCTGTTGTATTTTTATCTATTATTAGTGGAATATCTAGTATAGGTGATATTGGAAAATTAAAACGCATAGGAACAAAGGTAGTAGGGTTTTATATTGTAACTACAGTGCTTTCAGCAATTATTGGTCTTATTGTGGCACATATAATGAAGCCAGGTGCTGATTTTGCTGTAAGTCAAATTGTAGATACAGGCGAAGTGATAAAACCTGCTGAGCCAATGACTGTAAGCCAGACTATTTTGAGCATGGTTCCTGATAATCCGATAACAGCTTTAGCTACAGGTAATTTAATGCAAATTATCGTATTTGGGGTATTTATTGGTATTGCGATAACTATTTTGGGTGATAGAGTAAAAAATGTTAAAAAAGTTATTGATGAAGCCAATATTATTATGTTTAAAATCACAGATATGGTAATGCAAGTAACTCCATTTGGGGTAACTGCTTTAGTTGCTTGTAGTGTTGGCGAATATGGTTTATCTATTTTTAATATTTTAGGTAAATTTATTTTAACTCATTACATAGGTGCTTTTTCTGTAGTGTTATTTATGTATGTATTTATTATTAAATACATTGCTAAGATTTCATTGAAAGATTTCTTTACTAAAATTACAGAAATTTGGTTAGTAGCATTTAGTACAACAAGTAGTTCTGGTACTTTACCTGTTAGCTTACGTGTTACTGAAGAAAAATTTAAAGTAAAAGATGAATTAGCATCATTTACTTTGCCTATTGGTGCAACTATCAATATGAATGGGATTGCTGTATATTATGCTGTTACTGTATTATTTGTAGCTCAAGTATATGGTGTAGAACTTTCTTTAATGCAACAAGTGATGTTTATCTTTATGACTACATTGATTTCCATAGGTACTCCTGGTATTCCAAACAGTGGCATTGTATTGACTATAATGTTACTTACAACAATGGGGCTTCCTATTGAAATTATGGGTATGATAGTTGGTATCTTCCGTTTAATAGATATGATTCATACTGCACTCAATGTAACAGGCGATGTAGTAAGTACATTGGCTGTAGCACGTATTGAACATATGTATAAAGAATAATTTTAAAGGTGGATTATTATGAGTGATGAAAATAATAAAATGAAGCGAGGGCTGAAAAATCGCCATATGCAAATGATTGCACTTGGTACTTCTATTGGTACGGGGCTGTTTTATGGTTCTGCACCAACAATTAAATTAGTAGGTCCAGGGATTATTTTATCCTATGCTTTAGCTGGTGTTTTCATTTTCTGTATCATGAGAATGGTAGGGGAAATGTCTGTAAGAGAGCCTGTATCTGGTTCATTTGTTTATTTTGCGAATAAATATTTAGGTCCTTTTGCAGGTTATTTAGCAGGTTGGAATTATTGGTTTTTATATTTATTAGTTTGCTTTGCGGAATTATCTGCAATCGCTATTTATGTAAATTATTGGCTTCCCGATGTACCTCATTGGATAACAGTTTTAGTCTGTATTGTAGTGGTAACAACTGTAAATTTAATCAATGTAAAAACTTTTGGTGAAGCAGAATTTTGGGCATCATTTATTAAAATTTTAGCTATCTGCTGTATGATTGTATTTGGTTTTTATTTGATATTTACAACAATGGGACCATTTCCTGATAATTTCAGTAATTTATGGAATAATGGTGGCTTTTTCCCTAATGGTGCTTGGGGATTTGCACAGTCTTTAGCTGTAGTTATGTTTTCTTTTGGCGGTGTAGAATTAATCGGTATTGCAGCAGGAGAAGCTGAAAATCCAGAAAAAACTTTACCAAGAGCTATAAATGAAGTATTGCTTCGTATCTTAATTTTCTACATTGGTACTATGGTGGTATTGATGACACTTGCTCCATGGGATGAAGTTGGTTTAAATGCTAGCCCATTTGTACAGATTTTCTCTAATATCGGTATTCCAGCGGCAGCTAATATTTTAAACTTCGTAGTAATTGTAGCAGCACTTTCTGTATACAATAGTAGTTTGTATAGTACATCTCGTATTTTGCACAATTTGGCGCAAAATGGAAATGCACCTAAGATGTTTGCTTCTTTATCTCGTCGTGGTATACCAATGGTAGGTATTTTGGTATCTACAGCAATTTCTTTATTGCTTGTAATTTTGACTTATATTTTACCTGAAAAAGTTTTCATGTATTTATTATCAACTGTAGTTGCAGCACTTGTTATCACATGGGCAACTATAGCTATAACTCATATGAAATTTAGAATGAAATTTATACAGGAAAATCGTTTAGATGAACTTCATTTTAAAGCATTTTTATTCCCTTATATTAATTATTTTTGTTTTATTTTCTTAGCTGCTATTGTAGTGATTATGTTCTTTATGGAAGACATGAGAATATCTTTAGGGGCATTAGTAGTTTGGGTAGCATTTATTTATATAACATATAAATTGAGAGCAAAAGTATAATAAGGTATGAATTGAGATGAAAAGCATTGACTATTGATTTTTGATAGTTAGTGCTTTTTGTCTGTAATTTTTATACATATTATTTTAGTATTTATAGGGATTTTTTATTTGTTTATTGTAAAGTTGATAAGGTAAATGATAATATATTATTTATGTTTTTAGATTTTATAAAAAAAGGTGGATAGATATGGATAATAATGAACACAAAATGAAGAGGGGCTTAAAAAGTCGTCATATGCAAATGATTGCTTTAGGGGCTTCTGTTGGTACAGGTTTATTTTACGGTTCTGCACCAACAATCAAATTAGTAGGGCCTGGTATTATTTTATCTTATTTATTAGCAGGAATTTTTATTTTCTTTGTCATGAGAATGTTGGGTGAAATGTCTGTTAGAGAACCAGTATCCGGTTCTTTCAGTTATTTTGCTGATAAATATTGGCATAGATTTGCAGGTTATTTAGCAGGTTGGAATTATTGGTTTTTATATATGATAGCTGGTATGGCTGAATTATCCGCGACAGCAACATATGTCAATTTCTGGCTACCAGATTTTCCACAATGGCTCACTATTTTAATTTGTATTTTAGTAATCATAACTGTTAATTTAATCAATGTAAGTTTTTATGGTGAATCAGAATATTGGGCATCATTTATTAAAATAACAGCTATTTGCTGTATGATTGTTTTCGGTTTGTATTTAATTTTTACAACAATGGGGCCATTCCCTCAAAATTTCAGTAATTTATGGGTAAATGGTGGATTTTTCCCTAATGGTGCATGGGGTTTTGCAGCTTCTTTAGCAGTAGTTATGTTCTCTTTTGGTGGTGTAGATTTAATTGGGATAACAGCAGGAGAAGCTGAAAATCCTGAAAAAACTTTACCAAAAGCTATAAATCAAATTTTAATTCGTATTTTAATTTTCTATATCGGTACTATGGTAGTATTGATGAGTCTTTCTCCATGGGATCAAGTAGGTCTTCAAGGCAGTCCATTTGTACAGATTTTCTCTAATATCGGTATTCCAGCAGCAGCTAATATTTTAAACTTTGTTGTATTAGTAGCAGCATTGTCTGCATATAATGGTATTTTATATGGTACATCTCGTATGCTTTATGGTTTAGCAAAAGAAGGAAATGCACCGAAAATTTTCGCTTCCTTATCTCGTACTGGTATTCCAATGGTAGGGATTTTAGTATCAGCAGTTATTGGTATAATTCTGGTAATAATGACATATTATTTCCCTAAAGAATTATTTATGTATTTATTATCTATTGTAGTAGCAGGCTTAATCATCAGCTGGTTTATCATCACTATTACACATATGAAATTTAGATTGAAATTTACTCGTGAAAATCGTTTAGATGAACTTAAATTTAAATCTTTATTTTATCCGTATACAAATTATTTCTGTATCTTGTTCTTAATCGCAGTAGTAGTGATTATGACACAAATACCAGATATGTTGATTTCTATAATAGTTTTACCTATTTGGGTAATATTTATCTATATGACATATTTATTTAAAAAGAAAGATTAAAGGTGTAAATCATGAATTTAGATGTAATTCATCATGTGGCAATTATCGTATCTGATTATGCGAAATCTCGTCATTTTTATGTAGATTTATTGGGTTTTGAAGTAATTAGGGAACATCATAGAGAAGATAGAAATGATTATAAGCTAGATTTAAAATTAGGTAGTTGTGAATTGGAGATTTTTGGTAAAGCAGATGCACCAAAACGTGTAAATAATCCGGAAGCTTGTGGACTTAGACATTTAGCTTTTAAAGTGGAATGTATAGAAAAAACTGTAGCAGAATTAGAAAAATTGGGCATTGAATGTGAACCAATTAGATGGGACGATTTTACGCAGAAAAAAATGACATTTTTCAAAGACCCTGATGGACTACCATTGGAATTACATGAATAGGATATAAATATAATAAGAAAGAGATTTATGAATTTGTTTATATAGGGCAAAGGCAATAAATCTCTTTTTTATTTTAATAATCTTTTAATTTATCTCTAATAGATTTCTTATTGAATATATTCATTAAAGATGATAATATAAGATTAATGAATATATTCAATGGAGGTTGAATTTACAATGAAGAAACTTAGAATTTTATTGATGATGGTATTATGTTTAGCATTTGCTTCTACAGCAGCTTTTGCAGCTAGTGCAAATAAAGCATTAGATGACGTAATGAGATTACATGGTCAAATTGTATCCATTGATGATGATATGATTACTATAAAGGATACAAATTCTAATAATTCAGTAGCATTAATTGTGCGTTGGGATACTGAAATTTTAAATGGTAAAAATGGTGAAGATGTAGACCTCAATCGTTTACATGTAGGCGATGAATTAACAGCATATTATAGCTCTATTTCCACTCGTAGCCTTCCACCACAAAGCAGAGCATATGCACTTGTAATGGGTGATGGTCAGCATGATGGTATCTATATGCATGTTAGCAAAGTGGATAAAGTAAAAAATGGCGTTAAATTTTTAAATACTAATGAAGATATGTTCGTTACAATTCCTGAAAATGTAGAAGATGATGCTAAAGAATTAAAACAAGGTGATAAAGTTTTAGTATGGTATGATTTTGTAGCAATGAGCATGCCTGGACAAGCTACAGCTACAAAAGCAGTTATCTTAGACTAATTATTGAAAAAAGATAGCTCAGATTTTATCATTTTTATAAATTAGGGCTTCCTATGGTTTATTTAATGAATAAATGGCTATAGGAAGTCTTTTTGCTTATTTTATAAATTTTGTAAGGTTTTAGTTAATAGTGTATTTATAAGTGAAAAATTTTTTTGTATAATAAAGCAGTATAGTAAGTTTCTTGTAAATTTTAGTGATTTTGATAAAGCGAGAAAGAAGGATTATATTGCTAAATAAAATTTTGTTAGGTTTAAATAAAAATTTAACAAAAATAATAAAAACCTTTATCTTTTTTTGGTTATTATTATGTATCTATCGTTTGATTTTTATTTGGGGTATGAGTGAATATCTCAGTGCAGATAGTGGACATAATTTAATTCTTACAGCAATTTATAGTGGGGCAAAATTAAGTTTGCAAACAGCAGGCGGACTTACATTATGTATGCTCATTGGTTTTATCGCTGAAACTATATGGCATAGATTAAAATATTTTCGCTATATTTGTTCATTTGCGATTTTGTTTATAACTACATTATTATTTGTAGCTAGATTTCCTTTTTATCAACAATTCCATAGCGGTTTCAATCAAATGTTATTTACAGCAATGCATGAAGATTTATATGCATTATTTATTTCTTTAGTGGAAGAATTTCAGTTGCCATTGAAATTGCTATTAGTAATTGTTTTAGTTGCTATCTTGAATTATGCTTTTAATAAATTTTTAGTTTATAGTTTTAAAGTTAAAAGATGGCAAATATTACCAGAGAAAATAAAAACTGTTTCCTTGCTCATGTGCGTATATGTTTTAGGTACATTATCTTTATATGGCGGTGGCTGGAGCTGGAAATCTGGTGTGAATTGGGAAAATGCAGGGATTACAAATGATACATTTTTGAATGAGTCTATTTTAGATGATTACCAAGCTATTTATCGAGCATATGCAAATCAAATGCGTATGGAAGCTTGCAATGGACTTAGTTTTTCAGCGCAAAATGTGAGAGATTTAGCGAAATCTTTAACAAATAAAGATGGCGGAAATGATTTAAGTATATATCTAGCTAAAGAAGCAACAGGGGCAAAGATAGAAAAACCAAAACATATTTTTGTGATTGTATCAGAAAGCTATGCGAACTGGCCATTATTAGATAAATATAGCAATTTGCATATTGCTGATAATATGAAAAAAATAATCGCGGAAGATGATACGATTTATACTTCGCATATGTTGCCAAGTGGTTCAAGTACAGTAGGTGCTTTGATGACTATGGTTACAGGTATGGCAAATTCTAATTTATATTTGACAACTATGCCAGAAGCATTGGCAAATCCTTATATCACAGCAACAGCACCGCAGATGAAAAATTTAGGCTATGAAACAAGTTTTTGGTATGCTGGTCCTGCTACATGGGAAAATATTCAAGAATTTACATTAGCACAAGGCTTTGATAATTTTTATAGTAGAGGCAATATTGACCCTAATGCTACAGGTAGCGTATGGGGCGCTGATGATGAATATTTATATGATGCTATTTTTAAACAGATTGATGATAATAAAATGACTTTTTCAGTGATTTTAAATACATCAAATCATTCACCATTTAATATTGACTTAGAAAAAGAAGGTTTTGATGCTAGTAAAGTAATTGAAGGTTTGCCTGATAAAGAAAAAAATAATCAAGAATTAATCAAAGAACTGGGTCATTTTTGGTATGCAGATAAGATGGCAAGTGATTTCATCAATAGAGTCAAAGCAAAATATCCAGATAGTTTATTTATTTTTGTGGGTGACCATGCTGATAGATATAATATCGATAAAGTACCTACGATGTATGAACGCTATAGCGTGCCATTTATCATCACAGGAAAAGGCATACAAAAAGATTTATTGCCAGAAGATATGGCAGGAAGTCAAATAGATATTATGCCAACAGTGATAGATTTAATAGCTCCAGAAGGTTTTACTTATTATAGTGTGGGAAAATCTTTGAGTGAAAATAAATTAGGTCAAAGTTATGCTTTTTGGATAACTGCTGATGCTATCGGCAATACTGATGATTTAGTAGAAAAACCACAGTATTTTAATCGTGAAGTCTTGCCAGATAGAACTGTTTTAGAAAATTATATCAATGGCGTAAGAGCTATTTCTTGGTGGCTTGGCAAATATGGTACAATTATAGATGAAGCCTTGTTGCAGTAAAATAAGAATAAGGTATAATTATATAGAAAAATAAAAAAGATAGGGTGAATAATTTTGAGTAATTTAGAAGTTGGTATTGTAGGATTGCCAAATGTGGGTAAATCTACATTATTTAATGCTATTACAAAAGCAGGTGCAGAAGCAGCAAACTATCCATTTTGCACAATTGAACCAAATGTAGGTGTTGTAGATGTTCCTGATGAAAGATTAAAAGTTCTTCATGAAATGTACAATTCTAAAAAAACTACTCCTGCAAGCGTAAGCTTTGTAGATATTGCAGGTTTAGTAAAAGGTGCTTCTCGTGGTGAAGGTTTAGGAAATAAATTCTTATCCCATATTCGTCAAGTAGATGCAGTAGCTCATGTTGTACGTTGTTTTGCTAGTGGTGATATCACTCATGTTGAAGGTAGTGTAGATCCAATTCGTGATATTGAAATCATCAACACTGAACTTTGTTTAGCAGACCTTGATTCTGTAGAAAAACGTTTAGATAGAGTTTCTCGTACAGCTAAAAGCGGTAATAAAGAAGCTCGTGCTGAAGAAGCTGTTTTGGAAAAAGTAAAAAAAGTAGTAGAAGAAGCTATTCCAGCACGTCAGGCAGAACTCAGTGAAGATGAATTAGAACTCATCAAAGATTTGAACCTATTGACTTTAAAACCTACATTATATGTAGCAAATGTAAGTGAAGATGAAGCAGCTACTGCTGAAAATGATAATGAATATGTAGCAAAAGTAAAAGAATACGCTCAAAAAGAAAATGCAGGCGTTGTAGTAATTTCTGCTAAAGTAGAATCTGAAATTGCAGAACTTGATGAAGAAGAAGCAAATGAATTTTTATCTGATTTAGGACTTGATGAATCTGGTCTTAATAAATTAATCAAAGCAGCTTTTAAATTATTAGGTCTTATGACTTTCTTGACAGCTGGTGAAGATGAATGTCGTGCATGGACTATTAAAGTGGGTACAAAAGCTCCACAGGCTGCAGGTAAAATTCACTCTGATATAGAACGTGGCTTCATTCGTGCAGAAATCGTATCTTATGATGATTTAGTAGCTTCTGGAAGTGTAGCAGCAGCTCGTGAAAAAGGTCAAGTTCGTGTAGAAGGTAAAGATTATATCATGCAAGATGGCGATGTTACACATTTCCGTTTCAATGTTTAATGCATAAATAAATATAGGGAAAATTCTTCCCTATATTTTATCTGGAAAATTTTAATAAAATTTTAATAATTTAATTAATTTAAAGCAAAAGGAGTGTTATTTATGCGTAAATTTAGTTTGGTCGGCTTAGTGATGGCTCTATGTATTTTATTTTCTTGTAGTCTAGTACAAGCACAGGATTTAAGAACAATTTCTGTAGATGGAAGTTCTACGATAAAAGTTGCTCCAGATAAAGCAACTATAAGTATTAGCATTGAAAATACTGCAAAAGATGCTAAATTAGCTTCAGCACAAAATGCTCAAATCATGCAAAATATTCAAAGTGCTATATTGGGATTAGCTATAACTAAAGATAAAATGCAGACAACAAATTATAATTTATATCCTGTATATAACACTAAAGATAATAGTAGAGAAATTATTGGCTACAATGTATCAAATGAAATTACTGTCACTATAGATAATATCGATATGGTAGGAACTGTAATTGATACAGCAATTAATGCAGGTGCTAGCAATGTAAATTCTATAGAATTTGGTTTAAAAGACAGCCAAGTTTATAAAGATAAAGTATTACAGCAAGCTATCGCAGATGCTAAACGTAAAGCACAAGTTGTTGCTAATAGCTTAGGAAAATCTATAGTAAATGTAGTCAGTGTAAATACTGGAAGCACATATATTGAAGCAAAAAATTTCAATAATGCTATGTATATGAGAGCAGCTGATGCAACAGGAGCAACTTCACCTATTCAAAGTGGTGATATCAGTGTTAGAGCAAATGTATCAGTTGTATTTGAAATGAATTAATTAGATGAAAAAAAGACTTTAGTTCTATTTAGAGCTAAAGTCTTTTTTTGCGTAATATTATAATTTTTCACCAGCATATTTGATTAAAATATGACCACTTCTGCGATTTGTAGCAAGTGGAATATTGTGAACGTCACAAATGCGAAGAAGTGCGTTGATATCAGGTTCATGAGGCTGAGCGTTTAATGGGTCGCGCATGAAAATTACATAATCTACTTTTTCAGTTGCTACCATAGCACCGATTTGTTGGTCGCCACCTAAAGGACCAGACATCATAGTTTCAACATTTAAATTATATTTTTCGTTGATTAATGTACCAGTTGTGCGAGTTGCTACAAGATGAAATTGTTTTAAGACATCAAGATGATTGCCAACAAATTCAAGCATTTCTTCTTTTTTCTGGTCATGGGCAATTAATGCGATAGTTTTCATAAATTTAACACCTACTTAATAATATAATTCCTTTTCATTTGTTATGGAACAAAGAAAAGGAATATAGGAGAAATAATAAAACATAAAAGGATTTCCATATATTAATCTTCTTTGTATCGACATAAAAATCTAAAGGATATTATAAGTATAAACTATTTGACTTTTTTGGTAAAGAAAAATTCAGGTAAAATAATTGCAAGATAAGGTATTAATAAATTTGATAGCTTGTTATATAATATTACTTTAAGTGTTGATAGAGCATATTTATTGCGGTATAATTATAAAAAATGAATTATATTCATATTTTGAAGAGGTGTGGGTGTGTATCCTATTAATTTAATTTTGGATAATAAGCCTTGTGTAGTCTTAGGTGGCGGACATGTAGCACTAAGAAAAGTAAAAGGTTTATTAGAGGCAAAGGCAAAAGTTACAGTTATCTCTCCTCAAATAGTGGAAGGTTTGGCTAAATTAGTGGAAACAAAAGCTATAATTTGGCAAAAAAAATGCTATGAACAAGGAGATTTAACTGATTTTATTTTGGCTATTTGTGCTATAGGCAATGAAGAAGTAAATGCACAAGTTCGAAAAGAAGCAAATCAAAAAAAAGTGATATTAAATGTAGTTGATAGATTAGAATTTTGTGATTTTGCTTTGCCTGCAAAAATTAGAAGAGGTGATTTATTAGTAACTTTTTCAACTAATGGAAAATCACCAGCATTATCTAGATATTTGCGTTGTAAAATGGAACGAGAATTTGACGAAACATATGCAAATTGGTTAGATAAATTAGTGCAATTAAGAAAAGAAGCTATTGAAAAATTGCCAACAAGTGATGACCGTGAAATCTTTTGGCGTAGTGCGTTAAGTGATGATGTGATGGAACTTGTAAGGGCTAAAAAATATGATGAAGCGGAGGCGAGCATAAGAGATGCAATTAGTGGTTTTAGGGCTTAATCATAAAACTGTATCTGTAGAAGTACGTGAAAGATTTGCCATTTCTGTTGACAATATTAATAAAGGATTACGTCATTTAGATAATTATAATGGAATTAGTGAAGTTGTAATTTTATCTACTTGCAATCGCACAGAAATCTATGCTGTTGTAGATGATGCAAATGAAAATATGCAAGATGTAAAAGAGTTTTTCTTCACGCTTGCAGGAAGTGATGATGCAAAAGATGAGTATTTTTATTATCATGTAGACAAAGATTGTATACGTCATTTATTTGCAGTAGCTTCTAGCTTGGATTCACTTATCATTGGTGAAGGTCAGATTTTAAGTCAGGTAAAAAAAGCTTATTCAATGGCAAGAGAAGCTCAAGCGACAAGTACAATTTTAAATACTTTGTTTCATCGTGCAATTACTACTGGAAAAAGAGTGCGTACAGAAACTAGAATTGCTTATAATGCAGTATCTGTTAGTTATGCCGCTGTACAATTAGCTTTAAAGATTTTTGGCAGTCTAGAACATAGCAATACGCTTATCTATGGTGCAGGTCAAATGGCAGAACTCACTGCTCGTAATTTAATGGGTAAGGGTGCTAAGAAAATTTATGTAGCTAATAGACATTTTGATAAAGCACAGGAATTAGCTAGTCAATTTGGCGGTGAAGCAGTAGGTTTCCGTGATGCTTTGCGCAAAGCAAATGATGTAGATATTGTAGTAACTTCCACAGGAGCACCTCATTATGTAGTAAAACCTTGGGAAACACAATTATTCATGTCTAAGCGTAAAGGTAGACCGCTTGTTATCATTGACATAGCAGTACCTCGTGATGTTGACCCAGATGTAGCAGAGATAAAAGGCGTAGAATTATATAATATTGATGATTTAGAAGCTGTAGTTGAAGATAATATCAAAGAACGTGAATATGAAGCATATCAAGCTCAAAAAATTATTGATGAAGAAGTAAATTCAATTTTAGAGCGTTTTCAATATTTATCTTGTCAGCCAGTAATGGCTCGTTTATCAACAAAAGCTGAGCGCATTCGTCGTCGCGAAGTGAAACGAGCAATGACAAAACTTGGCGATTTAACTGAAAGTCAGGTTAGAGAAATTGAACATATGTCACATATGATTGTTCGTAAATTATTGCGTGAGCCAATGATTAAGTTAAACAGTTTTGCAGGAACACAACAAGAAGATTATTATGTGAATGCTGTAACTAAGTTATTTAAAATAGATGTATTAAAAGAGAGGGAATAATAGTGCGTAAAAAGATTGTTATTGGTACACGTAGCAGTAAATTAGCATTATGGCAGGCAGAATATGTGGCAGATCGCCTACGTAAACAATATGAAGGTTTGGAAGTTGAATTGATGCATATTGTTACTAAAGGCGATAAAATTCTTGATGTGCCACTTGCTAAAATCGGTGGCAAAGGATTATTTACAAAAGAACTTGAAGTAGCAATGTTAGAAAAACGTGTAGATTTAGCAGTACATAGTTTAAAAGATATGCCTACTGTATTACCAACAGGATTATCTTTGACCACTATAACTAAGCGTTTAGATTGTGGAGATGCACTAGTTAGTCCAAAATATAAAACTTTAGAAAATTTACCACAAGGGGCTAAGGTAGGAACTTCTAGTCTTCGTCGCAAGGCTCAATTATTAAAAGCACGACCAGATTTAGATATTCATAGTCTTCGTGGAAATGTAAACACAAGACTTCGTAAATTAGAAGAAGAAAATTTTGATGCTATTGTTTTAGCAGTAGCAGGGCTTAAAAGATTAGGCTTTGGTGATAAAATAACACAGATTATTCCTCGTGAAATTTGTCTTCCAGCTGTAGGTCAAGGTGCTTTGGCTATAGAAACTAGAGAAGATGATGAAGAAATAAAACAAATGCTTGAATTTTTGCATGATGATAAAACAGCAGATGCAACAAAAGCAGAACGTAGCTTTTTGGCTCGTGTGGAAGGCGGTTGCCAAGTGCCTGTTGGTGTCTATGCTCAAGTTGAAGATGATGATAATTTGTCTGTAGAAGCTGTAATTGGTTCTATTGATGGCAAATGTATAATTCGTGATAAAATCATAGGTTCAAGAGCTAATGCCAAAACTTTGGGAAAAGATTTAGCTGAAAAACTTTTGGCAAATGGCGGATTAAAAATTATGCAAAGTCTAGGTTTATGTTGCCCTGATGAAAATGCCCAATAAGTAATTGGGATTATAATATCTTTTGGAGGTTCTTATCAATGAATGGAATGGTTTATTTAGTAGGCGCAGGTCCTGGAGATTATCGCCTAATTACTTTAAAGGGAAAAGAATGTTTAGAAAAAGCAGATGTAGTTATTTGTGATTATTTAGCAGATAAACGTTTGATGGCTTTTGCTAAAGATGATGTAGAATATATCTATGTAGGTAAAAAAGCTGGCAATCACGCAATGCGTCAAGAAGACATCAGCCAACTTATCGCTGATAAAGCGAAAGAAGGAAAATGCGTGGTACGCTTAAAAGGTGGCGACCCATTTGTATTTGGTCGTGGCGGTGAAGAAGCAGAAGTTTTAAAGAAAAATAATGTAGCTTTTGAAATTGTACCAGGTATCAGCTCTGCTATTGCAGCACCTGCTTATGCGGGTATCCCTGTAACTAATCGCAAAGTTGCAGTATCTTTTGCTGTAATCACAGGTCATGAAGACCCAACAAAAGGAAAATCCGATATAAATTGGGAAAAATTAGCCACAGCTGTAGATACTTTAGTATTTTTGATGGGTGTAGGTAATTTACCACATATCACAAGTCAATTGATAAAATATGGAAGAAGTGCAGATACGCCAGCAGCTTTAGTGCGTTGGGGTACAAAAGCAGAACAAGAAGTATTAGTAACTACAGTAGGTAATGCTGTGGAAGATGTAAAAAAACATAATTTAAAACCACCAGCAGTTTTTGTAGTTGGTAATGTAGTAAATTTACGTCAGACAATTCAATGGTTTGATAATAAACCATTATTTGGTAAAAATATCTTAGTTACAAGAGCTCGCGAACAAGCTTCTAAATTGACAACAGCATTAGAAGATTTAGGGGCAAATTGTATAGAAGCTCCAGCTATAAAAATTACAACTCCTGATGATGATTTTGCAAGTTTAGATAAAGCTATCGCTAAAATCGGTGAATATGAATGGATTATTTTCACTAGTACAAATGGTGTAGATAGATTTTTCGCTCGCTTAAATGAAAAAGGATTAGATGTACGTAGCTTAAGAGATGCTAAAATTGCAGCTATCGGTACAGCTACTGCAAATAAATTAAAAAATTATGGTATCATTGCAGATAAAGTACCAACAATGTTTATGGCAGAAGGTATTTTAAATGTCTTAAAAGATGATATTAAAGAAGGCACAAAAGTCTTAATACCTAGAGCACAAAAAGCTCGTGAAGCTTTACCAATAGGGCTTCGTCAATTAGGTGCTGTTGTAGATGTAGCAGAAACATATACTACAAAAATGGCAGATACAAATAAAGAAGAAATAAAAGCTTTATTAAAAGAACATAAAGTAGATATGGTAACTTTTACAAGTTCTTCTACTGTAGAAAATCTTTTAAAATTAATTGATGAAGATAAATCTTTATTAGATAATGTGGCTAAAGCAAGCATTGGCCCTATCACAGCCAATACTTGTAAAAAACATGGGCTCACTGTTGATGTAGAAGCCGATGTATATACTATAGATGGTTTAGTAGCAAAAATAAAAAATTTTGGATGGTGACTATTGATGAAACTCAATACTTTAAGACCACGCCGTTTGCGTTTAAATAGCGCTGTTCGCGACATGGTTCGTGAAAATTCTTTATCTGTAAAGGATTTAATTTATCCTATCTTTGTGGTTGCTGGTGAAAATGTAAAAGAAGAAATTCCTAGCATGCCAGATGTATATCATCTTTCTGTAGATAATGCAGTAAAAGTGGCTAAAGAAGTTTATGAACTTGGAATTCCAGCGATTGAAGTTTTTGGTCTTCCTGAATATAAAGATGAAATAGGCTCTAGTGCATGGGATTTAAATAGCCCTGTACAACGTGCTATGCGTGCAATTAAAGAAGCTGTGCCAAATCTTGTAATTGTTGGTGATGTATGCCTTTGCCAATATACAACACATGGTCATTGCGGTCAGCTTTGTGGTCATGAAGTAGATAATGATGCTACTTTGAAATTATTAGCAAAAGTTGCTGTAAGCCAAGCTCAAAGTGGTGCAGATATCATTGCTCCATCTGATATGATGGACGGCAGAATTGCTGTAATTCGTGAAGCTTTAGATGAAGCTGGCTTTAAAAATGTATCTATCATGTCTTATGCAGTAAAATATGCTTCTGGATATTATGGACCATTTAGAGATGCAGCAGATTCTGCTCCTCAATTTGGTGATAGAAGAGCTTATCAGATGGACCCTGCTAATAGTCGTGAAGCTATGAAAGAAGTAGAACTTGATATGGAAGAAGGAGCAGATTTCATCATGGTAAAACCTGCTTTGTGTTATCTTGATATCGTTCGTCAAGTTCGCGATAAAATCGATCGTCCTATAGCTGTATATAATGTAAGTGGTGAATATTCCATGGTAAAAGCAGCAGCTCAAAATGGTTGGATTGATGAAAAACGCATCGTTATGGAAACACTTCTCAGCATGAAACGTGCAGGTGCAGATATCATCATCACATATCACGCTATTGATGTAGCAAAATGGTTAAAAGGTTAAATATTCATTTTTCTTTTGTTTAAAAGAAAAACGAACCAAAAAGAAAATACACCCGCGATATTGATTTTACTTTGGCAAAGATAAAATCATGTCTACAACGCTCTAAACTCGCTTCGCTCAAACAGTAGGACTAAAACCGTAGCCCTAGTTTTATCTTTGCCAATAGCTTTCAGCTACCGTAAAAGTCTGCTAATGCGGGGAAAATTTGCATTTATCAGATAAACTAAGACTTTATCTATGGTAGGTATTTTTTATTGTTTGTGTATCAAAGAAGAATAAGTTAATTAATAGGATAAGAAAAAATATTATACATTTTTTCCCATTTGATATGCTTCATCTATAATAGGTGTTCCAAGTATTTTTCCAGCTTCCATTGCGTCAGTAGCATACAGACGACCTTTAATAGTATAAGCTTCAAGATGTTCAACAAAACCATCTAAATCACCTAAAGAACGTTCTATGATTTTTTTATCTAGTCCAGCTGAAACGATATAATATACTTCTTTTTTTCCTAATTTTTGCCAAATAGGATAAGTGCGGTCGATGAATGTTTTCATTTGTGCACAAATGCCATAGAAATAGACTGGTGTAGCAAGTACTATAACATCTGCTTGTTGAAATTGTTCTAATATATATTGCATATCATCTTTTAATATGCAGGTACCACCATTTTTCATACAAGCATCACAAGCACGACAAAAGTGAATATTTTTATCTGCAAGTCGTATTAAATTTACGCAATGTTTCGCCTCTAGAGCTCCTTTGCAAAAACTTTCGCATAATAATTGTGAATTTCCTTTTTTGCGAGGACTTCCTGAGATTATTAAAATATTTTTCATGATAGATGCCTTCTCTACGTGTATGATAATGTATTTTTTTATTCATTGAAGAAAAATGAACAGATAGATGATTATTTTTTTATTAGTAAGCATACAGATTCTACATGACCTGTTTGTGGGAACATGTCTACAGGTTGGATTTCTGTAGCTTTATAGCCTAATTCGTCTAAGATACCGATATCGCGAGCAAGTGAAGCTGGGTTACAAGATACGTAGACAATGCGTTTTGGTCTCATAGCAGCGAAAGTTTTTAAAACTTCTGGTGCACAGCCTGCTCTTGGTGGGTCAGTTACGATTACGTCTGGACGAAGTCCTTTGCGATAGAGTTGAGGCATTAATTTAGCAGCATCGCCTGTTAAAAATTCAGCATTTCTTATATTGTTATCACGAGCATTAGCAATAGCGTCGCGGATTGCTTCAGGTACGATTTCCATACCATAAACTTTTTTTGCTTTTTGAGCTAAAAATAAAGAGATAGTACCTGTGCCACAATAGCCGTCAATTACAGTTTCTTTACCTGTTAAATTAGCGTATTTTAAAGCACATTCATATAATTTTTCTGCTTGTTCTGTATTTACTTGGAAGAAGGAAAGTGCAGAGATTTTGAATTTTAGACTGCCTAATCTATCTGTGATATGAGAAGCACCCCAAAGAATTTTGCATTCTTTGCCCATGATGATATTATTTCTACCAGTATTGATATTTTGTACGACACTTGTCAAATTTGGGATTTTAGAGCGTAGGAAATTCACGATTTCACGCACGCGAGGTATTTTTGGTTGAGCAGTAACGAGTACAACCATGCATTCAGTTTCGTCGCGATTAGTACGACCTACGACATGGCGTAAAAGACCATAATGAGTTTTTTCATCATAGACACTTAATTTAAATTTTGTAGCCATTTCACGTACAGCATTGGCAATTACATTATTTGTATGTTTTTGAATATGGCAGTTTTCGGTATTGATGATATTATGACTGCTATGAGCATAACAACCAACGATAATACCTTCTTTTTTACTTCTGCCGATTGGAAATTGCATTTTATTGCGATAGTGCCATTCATGAACAGATGGCATAGTAGGGTGAATGATGATATCTTTTTTGATGGCGATATGTTCCATCATATCGATTACTTTTTGTTTTTTAGCATTGAGTTGAGCTTCATAAGAATAATGTTGAAGCTGGCAAGCACCACAGTCATCATATACTTTACAGATTGGTTTTATTCTGTCTGAAGTTTTTTCAAGAATAGATACTATTTCGCCTGTAGCATAATTTTTTTTCACAAGTGTGATTTTAGCTTCTACAGTTTCTCCAGGAAGTGCATAAGGAATAAATACAGTGAAATTTTCAAAGCGTCCAACGCCTTCACCGCTTTGCCCCATTCCTGTGATTTTTATTTCATATTTCTGTCCTAATTGAACAGGAATTTTACTTTTCATTAATTAAAAAATCCTTTCTATAATAAATAATTATTTAGCAAATGATACTTGAGTTAATAAATCAAGTGGTTTATCAATTAAAATATCTGCGCCATTTTGTTTTAATTCATCAGCAGGTCGAAAGCCCCATAATACACCAACAGCTAACATATCGGCATTTTTGGCAGTCTGCATATCTACATCAGAGTCTCCAAGATAAGCTATTTCTTGAGGTTTTAATTGCCAACTTTGGGCAATCATCAAGACTTTGCCTGGGTCTGGTTTGCGTTTTAATCCAGATTTATCGCCAATTATTTCGCTGAAAATACCTTCACCAAATAATAATTTTACGATATTTTTAGCAGCTTCATCATGTTTATTTGTACAAATACCGAGTTTTATATTTTGTTGTTGTAATTTTTTTAATAAAGTTAAGATATCTTCATAAGGAGCTGTGTGGTCTAAATTATGTTTAGCGTATACTTGCTTGAATTTAGCTAAAGCTTCATCTAAAAGATATTGTTTATCTTGAGGTAGGGAACGCTCCATTAATTTTTTTATGCCGTTACCTACACGATATTTATAACTTTCGATATCATGAGTAGGTAAATTATATTTAGTAAGTACAGTGTTTACACTATTTGCTAAATCTGTTAAAGAATTGACAAGAGTGCCGTCAAGGTCAAATATAACGCCTTTGTAGTTCATAAAATCAACCTTCTTATATTTGTAGTTTTATATTAAAAATTAGTATGTGATTTTTCTAATTCTAAGAGATAATTTTTTAATTTTAATCCACCTGCATAACCGATTAATTTTCCATTAGAGCCAATCACACGATGACAGGGAATGATAATAGGCAGTGGGTTTTTATTATTAGCCATGCCTACAGCTCGATATGCTTTAGGTTTATTGATTTTCTGAGCGATTTCTTTATAACTAGTAGTTTTTCCATAGGGAATATTTTGAAGTTCTTTCCATACTGCAAGTTGAAATGGCGTACCTGTTAATTTAAATGGTAAAGAAAATGTAGTGCGTTTCCCTTGGAAGTATTCATCTAATTGAATAGTAGCCATAGATAAAAGCTCTGTTGTTTGTAACAGAGCTTTTTGTGGTTGCGTAAATTGAATATTAATTAAATGAGTTTCTGTCGCTACTAGATATAAAGAGATATTTTCAAATTGATATTTACAAGAATAAAACATCTTTAAACCTCTTTTATCATAGTAGTTAAAATTTCAGCGATTTGTTTTAATTTCCAAGGTTGCATTTTCAATACAGGTATGGCTCTTTTGTATTGATGTATAGTCGCCATGATGATGACATCACTAGTTTCTTTGCTTAAATCAGCACAATGACGAGAGATAGCGACTTCACCGCCTTTACTTAAAAAAGTTTGTTTTAAAATATTGGCAGCTTTGCTATTTACATCACAGAGTTTTATCACTTTGAAAAGAGCTTTATCTTGCATTAGTTTTATGCCAGCATCAGTGCAGTTGATATCTTGCATAGCTTGACGAACATCATCGATAGTATTTAAATTTAAAATTTGAGGTGTGAAATCATTTGTCATTTTGCTTAACCTAAATAAGGATTAATTTGTTTTTCATAAGCGATAGTAGTAGCTCCACCATGACCAGGAAAAACAGTTAAATTTTCATCTAAAGTCAAGATTTTTGCTTTTAAATTGGAAATTAAATCAGTCATAGAGCCAGTAGGAAAATCAGTTCTACCAATAGAGCCAGCAAATAAAGAGTCGCCACTCATAACAACGCCTTCACCAACAAGGCAAATTCCACCAGGTGTATGCCCTGGAGTATGGATTACTTTTAGATTGCAATTGCCAAAAGAAATAATATCGCCTTCATGTAAGATTATATCGGCAGGTTGAGAAATTATAGGTCTACCCATATAGCCATTTTCAGAAAGATTGAGATGTGGGTCAGTGAGCATACAAGCATCATCAGCATGAATAGCCAATTTTGCTTTTAGAGCTAAACCTAATTCTTTATTAGCGCCAATATGGTCAGCATGTCCATGTGTATTTACAATATATTTAATATGAAGTTTTAAATTATCGACTACATTTAAAATACTTGTAGCTTCATCGCCTGGGTCGACGATTATGCCTTCTAAAGTTTGTTCATCATATAAAATATAGCAATTTTCCATGATTGGGCCAACTACTAAGGCTTTTATTTTCATGATAATGCTCCTTTGTAATTTTTATTAGTTTATTTTTCTTTAGCAGAACTACTCAAATTACGACGAACGCTGTAAACATCTTTGAGACGGCGGAGAGTATTCATTAATTGTTCTGCACGAGCTAAATTTTTTGTATGGAAAGTAATAGTCATGACAGCAGTTTTATTGCTAGGAATACTGCGAGAGGAAATATTTTCAATATTTATTTTCGCATCAGAAATTCTAGCGATGATTTCAGTTAAGATACCTTGTCTATCGTAGCAACCAACTTCGATAGTTACAGGATAAGATTGGTCTGTGCTGATATCCCAATTTACATCAATGACGCGCATCATATCATTGCCTTCACGCAATACATTTGGACAATCGGCACGATGAACGGATACCCCGCGACCACGAGTTATATAACCGATTATTTGGTCGCCTGGAATAGGATTACAACATTTTGCTAAATGCACAAGGAAACCATCTTCACCTTCGACTAAAATACCATGACTTGCTTTTTTCTTAGGTGTTTTAGGCTTGATTTTTTCAAGCATTTGTGAAATATCCGGAGGGGTGATTTCCTGTAAGTCTTTTTTATAAAAAGCAATGAGTTTACCCATAATGCTATTTACAGTGATACCACCAAAACCGATAGAAGCAAACATATCATCAGTATTTTGGATATTTAATTTTTGAGCCACTTGTAAAAGTCTATCATTTTTGGCTAAATCTTTAAAATTGTAGCCTAAATGTTTAGCTTCATTTTCTAATAATTCAAGACCACGAGCGATATTTTCTTCACGACGTTGTTTCTTGAACCATTGGCGGATTTTTGTTCTTGTTTGTGAAGAAGCTACGATATTCAACCAATCTGGACTTGGGCCATTATTTTGTTTATTGGTAATTACAGAAACGATATCACCGTTTTGCAAAGTATATTCAAGTGGAACAATTTTGCCATTTACTTTAGCACCTACACAGTGATTGCCGATATCTGTATGAATGTGATAAGCAAAGTCTATAGGGTTTGAGCCTTTTGGTAAATTGATAACATCACCGCGAGGAGTATATACGAATACTTCATCAGAGAAAATATCAATTTTAAGTGCTTCAAAATATTCGCGTGGGTCGGAAAATTCATCTTGAAGTGTAATCATTTGGCGAAGCCATGAAAGTTTTTTATCGTATTCGCTATTAGCTCCTATACTTTTATTGCCAGCTTCTTTATATTTCCAGTGAGCAGCAATACCATATTCTGAAATAGCGTGCATGGCAAAAGTACGAATTTGAATTTCAAGTGGTAGACCATTATCTGTGATTACAGTAGTATGCAAAGATTGATAGCCGTTAGTTTTTGGTACAGCGATATAATCTTTAAATCTACCTGGTAGTGGTTTCCACATAGCGTGAATAATACCAAGTACAGTGTAGCAATCAGGGATAGTCTGCACTAATACACGCACAGCGAGTAAATCGAAAATATCGGAGATATCTTTATTGCTTTTTTTCATTTTGCGGTAGATACTGTAGAAATGTTTTGCTCTACCTTTGATTTCACCTTTTAAATGAATTTTATCAAATTCTTGTTGGATTTTTGCTACAGCGTCATTGATAAAACCTTGGCGTTCTTCACGTTTTTGGTTTACTTTGTCTACTAAATCATAATAAGTTTCAGGTTCAAGATAACGCAAACATAAATCTTCAAGTTCCCATTTGATATTGGAAATACCAAGGCGATTAGCAAGTGGTGCATAAACTTCTAGCGTTTCTTTAGCAATGCGTTTTTGTTTTTCTTCACGCATATATTTTAAGGTACGCATATTATGCAAGCGGTCGGCTAATTTTATCATGATTACACGAATATCTTTAGCCATAGCTAAAAACATTTTGCGATATGTTTCAAGCTGTTGGTCCTCTTTGGATTTATATTTCATTTTGCTGAGTTTAGTTACGCCGTCAATGAGCATAGCAACTTCTTCGCCAAAGAGTTCATTCATTTGTTCAATGGTATAGATTGTATCTTCCACAACGTCATGCAATAAGGCAGCAGCAATAGTAACATCGTCGATATGTAAATCAGTTAAAATCATAGCAACATGTAATGGATGTGTGATATACATTTCACCTGAAATACGTTTTTGGTCAGCATGTGCCTCATAAGCAAGATTATAAGCTTTAGTAATTAAATCAAAATTAGCTTGTGGATTATAACTTTTTACGGTATTGATAATATCATCAATTGTAATATCCATATTATCAGTTTTCATCTTAATCACTCCAAAGATTATGAAAAACATAATCATAAAATTTATCGAAAGACTAAAAAGGAATATATAAAATTATAAAATAATGATAATATATATATATAACATAATCAAGATAATATATGTTTTATAATTTATCAGAGATGCGTTTTTATTTTTATATTGATGATAAAAATATATTTTAATGAAGGAATGGTGCAAAATGAATTTAAAAGCAGAAAAATTTAAAGCTTATATAGCAGAAAATAATATTACAAATTTCAAAGTAGAAGAAAGTATAAATAATAATGAAGAAGAAAATGCACGAGTTACTTTTCATACATATGTAAAAGTATTTGGTCAAAAATTGCCTGCTGTAATCGTGATGGATGAAAGTATTTATGTTATTTTACGTGTGCAGGTAATACCAGACATTGAATATATGAAAAATAAAGATGAATTTATTCGTTGTGTAAATGAGATGAATATAAATTATAAAGCAGTAAAATATTATTTAGGTGCAGATAATGCGTTATATTTAGATATGTATATTCCTAATAAAAATGATGATTTAGATGGTGAATTAGTAATGGATTTATTAAATGCAATTACAGTTCATTTAGAAAAAGAATATCCAAATTGGATGAAATTGTTATGGAATTGATGATAAAACTCTAATTTGATACAGTAAAAAAGCAAATAAGATAAAGTGAAAAGAAAGCCATTACTAAAGATATAGTGATGGCTTTCTTTTAGGAATGTTAATGTGTCATTAATAGGTAAGTAATCTTGACACTGTTTCTAAAAACCTTTACAATACTTCTATATGGTTACGTCAGCTATATGAATTTGTAAAGAATATTTAGAAAAATTTAACGTAAAGGGGGGTGGAGATTATCGTTGAATTATTATTAGCGATAATACTTGCACTAGTTGTAGGCTTAGGTGCGGGCTATTGGATGAGAAAACGCAGTGCAGAATCACAAATTGGCTCTGCTGAAGCTGAAGCAAGAAGAATTGTTACAGAAGCCGAAAAACAGATTGAAACTAAGAAAAAAGAAGCAACTCTTGAAGCAAAAGAAGAAATACATAGAATGCGTCAAGAGTTAGACCGCGATACAAAAGACCGTAGAAATGAACTTTCCCGTCAAGAACGTCGTTTGGTACAAAAAGAAGAAAATTTAGATAGAAAAATTGATTCTTTAGAGAAAAAAGAAGAAGTTTTAAATCGTAAAGAAGCTGAGATTGATAAATCTCAAGCAAAAATAGAAGCACTTCATGCAAAACAGTTAGAAGAATTAGAACGTATTTCTGGACTTACTACAGAAGATGCACGCAGTATGTTACTTGCAGATGCTGAAATCGAAATCAAACACGATAAAGCTGTAATGATTAAAGAATATGAACAGCAAGCAAAAGAAGAAGCAGAAAAACGTGCTAGAAATATCATTTCTTTGGCTATTCAAAGATGTGCTGCTGACCATGTAGCAGAAACTACTGTTTCTGTAGTAGCATTGCCAAATGATGAGATGAAAGGTCGCATCATTGGTCGTGAAGGTAGAAATATTCGTGCTTTAGAAACAATGACAGGTATTGATTTAATTATTGATGATACACCAGAAGCTGTAATTTTATCTGGTTTTGATCCTGTTCGTCGTGAAATTGCACGTATTGCTTTGGAAAAACTCATTACAGATGGGCGTATTCACCCAGCTCGTATTGAAGAGATGGTAGAAAAAGCTCGTAAAGAAGTAGACCAACGCATTAAAGAAGCAGGAGAACAAGCTTGCTTTGAAACTGGTGTACATGGATTACATCCAGAAATTGTAAAATTATTAGGTAGATTAAAATATCGAACAAGTTATGGTCAAAATGTATTAAATCACTCTGTAGAAGTATCTCATTTAGCAGGTGTAATGGCTGCTGAATTAGGTGTTGATGTAAATCTTGCTAAACGTGGCGGTTTATTACATGATATAGGTAAAGCTATTGACCATGAAGTTGAAGGTCCACATGTTACTATCGGTGCAGATTTAGCGAAAAAATATCGTGAATCTGCTGATGTTGTAAATGCTATAGCTGCTCATCATGGTGATGAAGAAGCAAAAACTGTGGAAGCTGTACTCGTTGCAGCAGCTGATGCTGTATCAGCCGCACGTCCAGGTGCTAGACGTGAAAGTTTAGAATCTTATTTGAAACGTTTAAAACGTCTTGAAGAAATAGCAGAATCCTTTGAAGGTGTTGACCGTTCATTTGCTATTCAAGCAGGTAGAGAAATTCGCATTATGGTTAAACCAGAAAAAATGGATGATATCTCAACTGTTGCTTTGGCTCATGATATCACTAAGAAAATTGAAGCTGAACTTGAATATCCAGGACAGATAAAAGTAACTGTAATTAGAGAAACTCGTGTAGTTGATTATGCAAAATAAAGATAATAATTTCTTTTGACATAAAGTAGAAGCAAGAAAGTAGTTATTAATATTGATAACTACTTTTTTTGCATTAAATCTCTTTTTGGATAAATTGAATAGATATAAAATGAGTTTGTGATTAATATTATTTGATTTTGCAGTGAGGTTACAATAATGCAAATTACTAAGACTAAAGATGAGAAAAAACCTAATATGGATTGTGTTAATTTATTGACATCGGTATTGATTTATTATCCAGAGATTAGCAAAATATCTATAGAACCAGATGAAAAAATATATATAAATTATATTATCCAAAAGATATTGACTGATGAAGAAATAGAAAAAACACGAACTTTATTAGAAGAATGTTTAAAGTCCTATCATTATTTAGAAAAAACGCAAGTGGAATGTGATGAAGTAAAAATAAATATAGAAGAAAAAGCTACTTTTATAACGATAAAAAGAGATATGAAAACTTTTTCTCATGGAGAACTTCGTTTAATAAATACTTTAATTAATGAAGAATTTGGCGAATTACTGATTATGGATACTGATAAAATTCCTATGATAGATAGTACAATGTTAGCGCAAATGGATTTAATAGATACGATGTTTGCGAGTTTGAAAATTAATCCAGTAGTAGAAAAAATGATAGGTATTCGCGAAGCTGGTAGAGTCATTGTGTTTAATAAATAATTATAGATTTTGTGAAGAATAAAATAAGAGGAGAATTTATTTTGAAATTTTTAATTGTTGGCGATGTATGTGGTAGACCAGGTAGAGAAGCATTTAGAAAATATGTTCCAGAATTGAAAAAAGAACATAATATAGATGTAGTTGTAGTTAACGGCGAAAATATTGCAGGTGGCAGAGGTATCAGTCGCAAAACTTTAGATGAAATTTATCGAGCTGGAGCAGATATAGTAACTTCTGGTAATCATATTTGGGATCAAAAAGAAATTGTATCTTTTATAGATGATGAACCATTTTTGATAAGACCTGCCAATTATCCAGAAGGAGCACCTGGTAAAGGATATTGTATCTATCCATTTAAAGCTAAAAATATCGGTGTAATCAATGTATCTGGTAGAACATTTATGCCACCAATGGACTGTCCATTCCAAAAGGTCGACGAAATTTTAAAAGAAATTAAAAATCAATGCGATATTATATTAGTAGATATACATGCAGAAGCTACATCAGAAAAAATTGCTATGGGCTTTTATCTCGATGGTAAAGTAACTTGTGTCGTTGGAACTCATACTCATGTGCAGACAGCTGACAATAGAATTTTACCTAAAGGAACAGCTTATATTAGTGATTTAGGTATGGTAGGGCCTTATAATTCAAGCCTTGGTATAAATGTAAATAATGCAATAGATAAATTCATCACATGTAGACCAGTGCGTTTTGAAATGGCAGAAGGTCCAAATATTTTTTCTGCTGTTGTTTTAGAATTAGCAGAAGATAATAGCGTGAAATCCTTTGAAAGAATACTATTTAACGAAGAATAAAGAATATACAAGTATACAGTTATAAAAAAAGGATTTTGGAAGTTGTTTGGCGAACTTATATAATAATTCCTAATCGTTAAGGGGTGTACATTATGGAAGTATTAAGAGTATCAACAAAATCCAATCCAAATTCTGTAGCAGGAGCTTTAGCAGGAGTATTAAGAGAAAAAGGAACAGCAGAATTACAAGCAGTAGGTGCAGGAGCATTAAATCAAGCAGTAAAAGCAGTAGCTATAGCACGTGGCTTTGTGGCACCTAGTGGCATTGATTTAGTTTGTGTACCAGCCTTTGCTGATATAGAAATCGATGGCGAAGAAAGAACTGCAATAAAATTGATCATTGAATCAAGATAAGGTCGTATGAGTACATAGACTAAATTATTCATATTCGCTAATTATTTTTTAGGTTAAGTTGAATTTTAAGACAGGGTATGTCTAAGGTTTAGTAATTTATTTATTGAGCTTTAGACATACTTTGCGTTTAAGGACAATAACCATTATAATTATATATAATATGAAATAGTAACTGTATTTTTAAAATATATTGTTGATAAAAAACGAAAAATTCTAAAAATATGTTAATTAAGTATCTTAATATTGATTATTGTGAACCGCACACTTGTGATTTTAATCATAAGTTAGGCAAACAAAATAGTCAGCGTATATAGAAATATGTACGTAGAGATAGACAAAGAGCTATCCAATACTGTTTGAACTGCTGGAAACTCCTAAAGATATTTGAACTACAACGTAAACATGAAATAAAGTTAAGCGTGAATGTGGCGAAAGCAGAA
>ERZ839947.802-NODE-802-length-37142-cov-6.259228_pt1 | contig 37142 bp, 23 predicted proteins | sample MGYA00519908_ERZ839947 | MGnify/ENA primary metagenome ERZ839947 (study PRJEB31850, sample SAMEA3708857) | human gut metagenome | biome: human gut; feature: human-associated habitat; material: faeces | place: China | collected 2014 ... | reverse complement strand
CACTCGGAAACTGTATCTACCTTTCGGAAGAACCGGAAGAAATCCAGAAGAAGATTATGAGTATGTATACCGATCCGGGACATCTCCGTGTACAAGACCCGGGAAAGATTGAAGGTAACACCGTATTCACTTACCTTGACGCTTTCTGCCTCCCCGAACATTTCGAACGCTACTTACCGGATTATCCGAATCTGGCAGAATTGAAAGCACATTATCAACGCGGCGGACTGGGCGACGTAAAAGTGAAACGTTTCCTGAACTCTATTATGCAAGAAATACTCGAACCGATTCGTAATCGTCGTAAAGAGTTCAGCAAAGATATTCCGGCTATCTATGACATGCTTCAGCAAGGATGCGAAGTAGCCAGAGCTGCTGCTGCCGAGACTTTAGCAGATGTGAAAAAAGCAATGAAGATTAATTATTTCGATGACAAGGAGTTAATCGAGGAACAGGTAAAACGTTTCTCACAAGAATAATATCCTGAACACAGCAGTTTCTACTAAGTAATTAGTCCGAAACATAGTTTTGATATCCCCATCAGAATATCTATTATAGATACTCTGTTGGGGATATTTTCTTATCGAAACATTCATCCATACTTTGCTGTTATCATTTCTCTTTTGAAAAATAGATGTTTAACTAAAAATAAGAAGAATGGTAAGTCTAACTAAATTCATGACTTCAGTCATTGAAGATCTAAAACAGGAGGGCCGATACAGTACGGCCTATATCTACAATTATGCACTCTGTGCATTCACCGCATGCCAGGGAGGTGGCGAAATCTTTTTCAATGCCCTCACCCGGCGTTCTCTTAGACGCTTTCAGCAATACCTGGAAGATCATCAAAGATCTTACAACACTATCTCAACCTATATCCGCGCCCTACGTGCCATCTACAACCGTGCAGTAGATCGCGAACTGATTCCGGGTGAGATGCGTCTGTTCTCCGGTCTGAAAACCGGCATCGCCTCCGAGCGAAAATTGGCACTCACCGCGCAACAAATGAACACTCTGCTGTGTGAGCCCAAAGAAAAAGAGATGCCGCAACCCATACAGCATGCACAAGATATATTAAAACTAATGCTTCATTTGCAGGGAATGCCTTTCGTTGATCTGGCACATTTACGGAAAGGGGATTTAAAAGGGGATATGTTGATCTGTTATCGACAGAAAACAGGAACCGAGTTACATATAAAAATGATGCCTGAAGCAATGAGGCTAATTGACCGCTACCGGAATACAGATGAAAGATCACATTATCTATTGAGATTTCTTAGCGGACACTTCACCGGAGAGCAGGCTTTCAAGGAATACAGAGATACATTAAGAAAACTGAATATGAGTCTGGGAAAACTGGCACATATTCAGAACATGAAAGGAACACGAATCAGTTCGTACACAGCCCGCCACACCTGGGCCACCCTTGCTAAATACTGCCAAATACCGGAAGAAGTAATTTCTGAAGGACTTGGTCACTCATCACTTGAAGTAACCCGTACCTATCTGAAAAGTTTTGAGTGGCAAGAACTGTTCAAGGCAAACAATGTAATAATTAACTACATAAACACAGGACAGAAGATTCGTTGGGGAATGGCTTAAAGCCTATTTAAAAGCGTATTACTTCACAAGTAATAGAATAAATTTCCCGTCACAAACATATACATATTTTACGATATAAAAAACAAAAATAGGATTTTTTTTGCTTACGACACAAAAAAACAAGAACTCCGGCAAGAAACACAGAAAATTACTCTATAAATTCTTTTTAAGGAATCAATATTGCATAAACAGAACTGCCTCCATCATTTAATATTAAATAATGGAGTGACTATTATTTATATCAATTCTTCGTGTTTTCAATGCGATATATGTCACTAACTAAGTTACTTACCTCCGCCTGTGTGTGAAATTATAAAAGATAACGAAAAACTTTTTTTCCGTTACTTGTGAAGTAACAGGAGCTAGGCTGACAAGAATTAGAAGAAATATAAAGAGCGAAAATCACATGACGAACAAAACAAATGCTAAGCGAATACTTGGCTGCCTGATTATTGGAGCATTAATAACACTAATCAACTCCCAGACAGCTACAGCAGAGGATAATATCCATATATATCCCCAAGATACTACCATTTGGAAAAAGGGCATGGACCCTGCAGAAATGGTAAACGGAATCGACACATTACATATCGGTGATACACTTCGTACACAAGTACAACTCTATTTCCGCTGGGACAAGAATGTACTGGACAGTACCTATATGTCCAATCGTGCATCACTCAATAAATTGGAACAACTTCTCTCCATTAAACATCTACGTTCTGTCGACAGTATCAAAATCGAGGCATACGCATCTCCCGAAGGTCCCCCTATCTACAACCTGCGCCTGTCCGAGCGCCGGGGAAAAGAAATAAAGAAAGTCTTGTTATGGAAGTTTCCCCATCTGGATGAACAGAGAATAGCATACACCGGACTGGGAGAAAACTGGGCAGGGCTTCAGGCATTGTTGGAAGAAGACCTCGAAGTCCCCTCACGTGACAAGCTGCTGAAACTTCTTAGCCTGCCACTGTCACTCGAAGAGAGAGACCGTTGTATGCAGGCAATGGATGGCGGCGTCCCCTACCGGTATATTTTCCGAAAATATTATAAGAGACTGCGAAATGCTTCCTCTATTTACCTTTCCATCATCCCCAGACCTTATGCGGAACTCCCGCACCTGCCTCTGCTTCCCACTTTTGGAATGACGGATTCCCTGCGAATGATAGTACCTTTAAAGAGCAAGGTTCTTCCCGCATACCGCTATATACGCCCGTTTGCCATCAAATCCAATCTGTTATTTGATGTGGCCGGCATGCCTAATATCGAAGTGGAATTTCCCATTGGCAGGCGTTTCTCCGTATTGGGCGAGTGGATTTTTCCCTGGTGGGGTGGTTTGGGTAATCGGGGAGGCGTGTCTCCACTTCCCACTTATACAGAAAAATTCACGATGCAGATGCTTTCCGGAGGTCTGGAAGCACGCTACTGGTTTCCACGTAGCGCAGGATTAGATCGTAAAGCCCGCAAATGGAATGATTATAACCCCTTGGTGGGCTGGTTTATAGGTATCTATGGCGGAGCCGGCCTGTATGACCTTCAGTTTTGGGGCGATGGCATTCAGGGAGAGTTCTATATAGCTTCGGGAATCAGTGGCGGATTCGCCCATCCGATAGGGAAGTATTTTCACATGGAGTACTCTCTGGGAATAGGTTATCTGGCCACGCGATACTATCGGTACACCCCATTGGATGGTCATAAAGTGGTCATCATCCGTCCGGACGGTATGTATGATCGTCGCCAACAAAACTGGTTCGGTCCCACGAAAGCCAAAATATCACTGGTTTGGATCCCTCGTTTTAAAGTAAGGATAAAGTAAGTTTCACCATTGAGATACTAATGAATGGATAGTATGAAAACAAATCAAACACCAGATACTTATTCCCCCGGGAGCAGATGTGCCGCTTGTCTGGGTATGCTCATCGGCTGCCTGCTGTTGCTTTCGGGCTGTTACCGGGACGAATTGTGCTTTCTCCATCCCCGGGGAGCGAAACTCATGGTGAAGATTGACTGGTTGACGAAAGCGGAAGTGACTCCCAATGCCGCCACAATTCTGATTTACGATGCGGAGACGGGGGAAGTAGTCAGGGAGGAGATTCTGACAGCCAATCGTAACGAGCACGAAATAAAGGACCTTCCGGTAGGTAAATACTCATTTGTGGTTTTTAATGAAACACGTTCCGGCTCGCATTTCGACCTCTCGCTGGCATACCGGAATTATGAAGAACGGGACAGGTTTGAAGCGTATGTATTCCCCGAACCGTTGAACCGCTTCTCTGCACCGGGATTCTCTTCGGGAAGCAGCACACGTACTGTCTGCACCAATCCCGACACGCTGGCTGTGAGTACCCTGCTCAACTATGAGGTGACCCCGCAGATGATAAATTATGTGCATACGGATCCTACACCAAAGGATAATGATTTATACCTGCCCGTATCGGATGTGATATACTTTGTGGCCGAACGGGTCATTTCTGTGGTCAATGTCTCACTGGAGGGTGAAAACCTTTCTTCCATCGGAAGCTATACCTGTTTCCTTTCGGGTATGGCCGAGGGATATTTTATGGGGAAAGGAGTTTATTCTTCCGTCCCGGTGACACACCCTATCCTGTTTACCAAAACGAGGCGAGATACTTCCCAGCCATCGCTTCTGTCCTCTTTCTCTGTAATGGGATTGTTGGAGGGTGTCACTCCTGATAAGGTATCCCGTGAGGAGGCCTATACTGTTGATCTGCGTGTCGTGCAACTGAATGGGGATATTTACCTCAAGAAGTATGACCTGATAAAGGAAAACCGTATGACACACACGCTTCGTTATGTGAACGGTCGTCCCCACGATATCATAGATATTCGACTGAATCTGGATTTACCGAATATCCCTGTGACAGGGGACGGCATCATCACCGATGTTGAGGACTGGAATGACCAGACGGTGAATCTTGAGACGACAGTCGTCCGCTTCCATCCCAATCAGGGTTCGGGAGCGATGGAACCGATACGTCGCAACTACAATACCATTCTCGTATTGCCCGAATGTACTTTCAAAGCTCCGACAGAACCGGAGGGATGGACTTTCAGATTTAAGGAGTGGAACACACAGAATGACGGAAAGGGAGCGTCCTATCAACCTCTGGAGCTTTACCGGATGCCGAGAGGTGGGGCGACACTGTATGCGATATGGGAGAAGACAGGGGAACCGGACACTTAAAAACGAATTATTCAAATGGTGGGAATACACATAATCGTTTAATCTTTTAATTCATCACGCACAAATCAGACAGTACATTTAAGCTAGGCTTGGGATCACACTCTTTCCCCACGTAGGTTTGTTAGGGACTTAAAACCGACGATAGCAGAGTGGAGTTTATTTTATCTATTTATTCATTAATTTTTAATTCATAATTGAATATGAAGAAAATTATGACTGGCGTTGCAACCTGCGCTCTTTTACTTTCAGGTTGTGCAAACAATGAGATTCTGGACGGTACAGTAGTTGGAAATCCGGATGGTGCCATCAAGTTTGGAGTGAGTACTCCGGTAACTAGAGCGAGTGAATTGTACAACAATGGCAATTTCATTACGAATGGACAGAAATTCAACATTGTAGGTTTGTCATCCGAAACTGTAACGAACGACCAAGGTACTGTTACAGCGGGAGATGCGTATCTGGGAACATTGACTGCTCCTAAAACATTGGAGTATAGTAGCGTGACTGCCGAATGGTCTTATGGCTCAACGATATTCTGGCCTACGAGCAATTTGGATTTCTTCTCTTGGTATACTGGTACTACCAATGTTTTAGGGACGCCGACAGCAGAAAGTACTTATGACCATTCAATCAGTTTCCCTACAGCTTATGTACCTGCCACTGACGTTAGTAAGCAGCTGGATATTCTGACGGGCGCAGGAAAATATGCCAAACCTGCCGTAAACGTGAATACGACTATTCATTTGAAACATGCTACTACACAAGTGGTGTTCAAAGCGGTTCTGGCAGATGGCAGTGACCTTCAGGTAGACATCAGGGAAGTAGCCATGATGAATGTCGCTAAACAGGGTACATTGAAATTGGGAACGAATAAAACGGATGCCACTAAGGCGGCTGATCCCCTGATTGAGTGGACTCCTTCCGCAGATCGTACAAACTATGCTGTTTCCGGTTTGAGTGCAATTCTAGGTGAGGGAGTGGATGAAGTTGAATTAACATCTAAGAATCCGGATCAGAAAGCCGGTGCCATGCTGTTGATTCCACAGACATTTACAGCTTGGAATCCAAGTGATAAAATAGACAAAAGTACCGGTGAATTGGAAACAGACGGTACAGGTGCATATATTCGTGTGAAATGTACCATTAACTCTAAAACGGATGGCACCGGTTTATGGTTACATGGTGCCAATGGTACTCCTACCAACTTGTTTATTCCGGTATCTTCCGTAGAAGATCTTTATGGAGAATGGGTGCCTAACCGTCGCATCACTTACATAATCACATTTGGTGACGGTGGTTCCGGTTCCGGTGGTGGTGGCTGGACAGGTGAACCCGAAGTACCTGTACTGACTCCGATTAAGTTGGATGTAAAAGTTGATGATTGGGATGAACAGACAGTTGTTCTTCAGTCTGTAAACTTGAGTAGCGCAGAAGCTGTTACTGTCAAGTCAATCAAAGAACAGACAGATCAATTTGATATGGAAGTAGCTGGCAATCCGGCTAAGAAGTATGTGGCTGAATTTACATTCACTAACGCAACAGCACTTACTGCACCTATCGAAATAGATGTTACAGGTCTGGCAAGTAGCAAGTTGAATAGTGGTACTGTAGTCAAATATACTTTCACAAAAATAGCGGATATTGCTACAACTACTAATACTATTTCTGTAACTCCTCCAAGCGGTTGGGAAGCAAACAATAACGGTAGTACAACATGGGAAACAACAAAAGTTTCTCTTGATGGTAGCGGTAGTCCTGCTGCAACAACTCTTTATTTAAGAAAGAAATAATCTCTTGACAATTTCCCGTCAACCATCCCTCGTGCGGCTGACCCTGCACGGGGGAACTATAAAACAAAACGAAGAATCAAAGACATGGATAGACTGTGTATAACAAAACGTGGATGGATACAGCAAGCGAGTCGGCAATGGCCGCACTTGTTAGCGATTATTGCAGCATTGACCGTGATAGTCGGTTGTGATTCGAGTGAGAACGAATCACAACCTGAGCAGACTAACGTTCCGATCACATTCAATTCTTCTGTGGTTTCGGCATTACCCCATTCCTCCAGAGGCGTTCCCATCACCGATACCGATCAGACTGCTCTGCTGTCTGCAGGTGTTTATGCCTATTCCACAGGAGCAGACAACTTTAACGCCGCGACTTCCAAGCCGGACTACATGGTCAATCAGCTTCTTTCGCGCACTTTCGATGGCAACACTCCTATGGACTGGACTTATTCACCCAGTAAATACTGGCCTGCCGCCGGAAATAAGCTGACCTTTTTGGCGTATTCACCGCATAGCACCGTTTGTTCAGGGCTTACACTTACACAGGAAGACGGAGTAGCTTATCCTAAAATGGACTTTACAGTCGACTCGAAAATAGAAGATCAGGTGGACCTTCTTATTGCCGATCCGGTAGTGGATTGTGAAAAAAGTACTGGCACAGTACCTTTGAACATGAAACATGCACTGACACTTATCAGCTTCTCGGCAGCAGTGAAAAATTCCTCCACATCCGATATGATAAAAATAAATAAGATTACTGTCACCAATGTTCTGTCGGCAGGAAACACTCCAGTAAAAACGCCAATTACATGGAGTGATCTGCGTACATCAACATCTTATGTACTCTCAACAGAAAGCGGCACGCTTACCGATTCCGCTCTTACTACCACCATGTCACTGTTGAATACAGCCAAAGGATTTTTGCTATTAATGCCCCAACCCTTTAATGATGAACAGGCAAAAATTATCATAGAATATAGCAGCGCCAATGGTACTGAAAAAATATATGAAGAACAATTCTTTATCTGCTATACCGAAGCCGTATGGCAACCGGGAACTGCTATCAATTACCAAATTCTACTGAATGCCGACAAAGTAGAAATAACCGCAAGTATCACTCCATGGGAAAAGAAATATTTCAATGGAGGCGACAAGGAAAATGGAAATCTTCCTTGGGAATAACCAATAACCACCTAACAGAAAGCAAAGGATATGAAGAAAGTTTCTAGATATATTTGTTTGTGCTTCGCACTGTCCGGCATATTATCCTGCCAGCAACAGTCAGAAGAAGAGAGGGGCGATCATCCGGTTATCGTTCATACCGGACTGAAAACAACCCGTGCAGCCATAGACAACTTCGACAATACAGAAGTACAGATACTAAGAGGGAATGCCCCGGACAAGTTCTCCGAATCATGGCCTGCTGTAATAGCCAATACCAATGCCATGACATTCAATCCTGTCAGAATCTACCCTCTGACAAATGAGTCTGTAGTGCTACGAGGCTTCTACCCCAAACCTATCGAAACCGTGGCTGGCAATCGGTCCGTCTACTCCTATTCTTTGGCAGACGGTGAAAGTGATATTCTATGTAGCAACATAGTGACCGGATCTTATCTTAGCCCGATATCCGACGTTATGAAGTTTGAGCATCTCACAGCACAGATACAAATCACGGCGAATAACGATGAAACATTCCCCGTATTCCGCAAAATAACAAAAGTGGTGCTTTACGGTCTTCAAGTAGCCGCATCGCTGAATGTAGTCACCGGCGAATTGACTTTTTCGGGTGAACAGCAACCCGTCACCGTTTACGAAGACTCGAAAGGATTGGCTCCGGGTATACATGTGAATACGGCGGTAGGTACACCTAAAATGATACAGCCGGGAGCGACAAATGTAGAAGTAGAATTTGCTTTCGATAAAGGAGAAGTTACCAAACGGCTCCCTCTACACTTTGATAGAGCAGAGAACTCTGACGGTTCCGGTAGCGGTGCTGACAAAAGTACAACTCCGGAGAAAGGAGTATCTTACGAAATACGTTTTGTACTTACTTCTTTCACCATCAAACCAGAGATAACGGTGCAAGCGTGGAAAGAAAGCAATCAAATAGATATGCCAACTATGTGGTAAAGCAACCATCATTTTTAGAACCTAAGAAGTGAATAAAATGAGTAAAATAAGAATCAACAAGTTAATAATAAGTTGTCTGACAGCAATGCTGGGAAGTGCTTGCACAGATAGCACTCCGGACGAACAGAAAGGGAGGGAAGACTTCTCGCTACAAATATTTCCTCAAGTGACCAATGTAGTAGTAAACAGCCGGACACCAGTAAATGAAACTGTCATTAAAAAAGGGGATGTCGGTATTTCTATTTTCCCGCAAGATGGCTATAATACTGATAAAGGAATAGACGGGAGTACTCTATACGAACCTATACCGGAATACAAAAGAATCAGAATGTCAATAGATGGTAATACTTGCACCTATACTACGACAGAAGCTTCCGAATCTCCGGCTATTTATCTGAAAAAGAACGCTGGTGCTGTAGATCTGTATGCCTATTATCCATATACAACGACACTGACCTACAACTTGGATAAGATACCTTTTACAATAGGAAAAAATAAGGATACCAACTTTGATTATATGGTTCCCAACGGAGGAAAACGTACAGTAGACCCGATGGACAACGACAATAAAGACAAGAATACCTGTAGTATTCCAATAGAATTCAAACATATCATGACACAATTGGAGTTCCGGGTAACTCCCTCTTTCTGGGGACAGGACTTATTGCCTACATTCATATTGTATACAAAAGACGCAAACGACCTCGTTACACCTGTATCTAAAATCGCCACGCAAGGTACTTATTCCTGCATAGATGGCTCTATGCAATACTCTAAATATGAATCGACATTTGCTTACACCGGAGATTATATAGATGCAACCACTAGCCTTACAACCAGCAAACAAGGGTTTGTAATCCCTCCTATCGAATGGAAAAGCGGTGAGCCGGAAATTAGTTTATTTATTGAGATCCGGTTCAACAGAACAACGCCCAGCCCCGTACAGACAGAGCCTTATGCCTTTAATTTAAAAGATTGGCCGGTCACTGACGGAGGGACAACCCGTTACGGGTTACTGCCCGGATATAAATATGTAATAAACGCTACCATAGACAATTTTGTGAAATACAGCGGCGTACCGTCCAGAGTAGAGTGGACGGATGTCCCCATGGATTTTCCAATTTAATAAATAAGAAGACATGAAATATAGATATAAAATAGGAATACTAGGCATCTTGCCACTACTATGGCAGGCATGTGATAAAGACGTCGTTCATGAAGTGCCGTCATCAGCCGAACCTGTCAATCTAAGTTATTCATTATCTTCAAACTCTCTGACGAGAGCGGAGGGAGATGTATTGACCGCTTTTGATAATCATACCGTTTTCCGTTTCATCGGATACGTAAAAAGTAAACAAGAGCCATCCCTGACCGACCATACGGGAGGTGATACCAAAGCCTCTCCTTATGGATACTATTGCTATAAAGAAGAACAAGGAAAAAGCATCTTCGAACCTTGCGATATTTCAGATACCTACCAATATGCAGGAAGAAATCCTGCTCAAGGGCAGAAGTTGACAGCCAATATCAGTAAAGAACTCCCCGTCACTTATGAAATACTGGCTTACACACCCGCTCGTCCAACAAGGGTTGTTGCAGGTTCAACCATTATTCCATACCAACGAGGAGAGGATTTGTATCTGACAGATAATAAATTTGATATTGTAATCGAGGGTAGAGGCCAGACGGTTTACAAAGTGTATCCAGTGCCCGATCCTTTTGTGTTCCGCAATATGAAGTCCAAATTAACCTTTGCTTTTTATGAAAAAGACGTGCCGTTTACTTTAGATACTCAAATTGCAGTATCCGGTTTAGGCACCAGAGCCAACTTACATCCCTATACCAAAAATATGAAAATATTCTATAGTGAGTCTTCTTCAGCAGATGAAGCCGAAGACCATTTAGTAGATTATTTTAACTTAACGACCGAATCAGCTTCTGTGGATAAAGGAACTCTACGTTATTCATTAGAGTCAATCCCCATTTTCCCGGCAGATTATTCATCCTCTACCCTTGCACATCCGATTGCGGTGAAAATAAATATCACGTATACCAGTCGCCCTATGCCCAACACGGAAGAGATGGAGATTCGCCTGCCTATCAATGCGTTACCCTCGTATAATTATGTAATCAGCTTCATCATATCACGCACCAATATAGAAGTGAGAGGACATCTCATCAACGATGATATATGGCATAACGGCATTCCATCCGATCCGCTGGATATTGGTGGTGCAGGTAGTGGCGTCATATTGGGTAAATGGAACACTAACAATGATTGGGCAGATGTTGACCTGCCCGGAGACGATTTATAAAACAACTTTAAAAAAGAAACTTATGAATCAATATTGGCTTATAAGCATCGTTTTAAGCGCATGTATCTACCTCACCTCGTGTCAGGATGAATTATACCGTAAGAATGACTCAACCGATACTCGGATAGAAGTTCCTATTGTCTGTAAAATAATACCGCCAACGGTAATGGAAGATGGTAGCACGGTGACTCGTGCCGCCACTTCATTGCCGGAAGACAAGATTAATAATGTCTGGGTGTTCCAGTTTGCCGGAACAGCGGACAACAGTGTCATGGTAGGTGATCCGCTTTATTTTGATCTGGACGCTTCTCAACAGGGGACTATAAAAGTGTCCACCTCCGGAGGAGCGACGCACCGTCTTGTATTCGTTGCCAACAACAATAATAGCGATTACAAATGGTTATTACTGAACGGAGTGGCTACCTATGCAGATCTACTGGCTAAAACCAAGGATATAACTTCGGGGGCTTTTCCGGATACAGACACAAATCTCCCCATGGTAGCAGAATGGAAAGGAGTTGTAAACACCGACCAAGTGAGCAGCGGATTCGATCTTTCATTTGTATATAGTGTAGCCAAAATCCAGTTGGAACTCAATTTCGCAGATGCGTTGGAAGAGGGTTTTCAAGTACGTTCGGTGCAACTGAAACAAATTCCAGCCAAGATGCGGTGGTGCGACGGACTTGTAGAAATGAAGGATGAAACAGCTGTTTTCCCCGGTACCTCCTATTCTTATATCAACTATGAAGCCATCACCAACCGGATACCGGTAAAAGGGACTCCGCAAACATACGTTTGGTATCTTCCCCGCAATCATCAGGGAGTTTCGACGAACACTGCCGTCAACCAGAAGAATAACGGAGCAAAAACATCCGCTACCTACATCGAGATATTGGCAGTGGATAAAGAAATGAATGATATCCGCTTCCGGTTGTATCCGGGAAAAAATATGCTGAACAATTTCAATGTAACTTCTAATTATGTCTACCGTATTCCTCTGACCATCAGTGGTGCAGGTGATCCGAATACAGACTCACGAGTGGAGCATTTGAGCAAAGTGGTATTTCCTAAAGCAAACTGTTACATCATCAACCCACCGGAAACAGGTTCGGGAGCCAAAGTATTCTACATTCCGATAGAACGGGTCAATGATTTCTGGGCAGATCCTGCTTACGCGCTACTCGGACAGGATATGAAAAAAGCATTCACAGAGAAGACCCAATGGAAATGCCAGGTGATTTGGACAGATAATAACACTCTTTATTCTCCGGACATTAGTATTACAGATCGATTGACACTTATAGGAAACACCGGACGAGGCATCAATAATCAATATTTGCGTGTACGTGTGCCAGCATTAACAGCGAGTCAGCAGGGTAATATTCTGATAGGAGTCTACCGCACGGATGAAGCCGGTACTATCCAAGGTGGCTGCGCATGGAGCTGGCATTTGTGGGTGACCGACTATAATCCGGATACTCAGGTTCAGATCAGTGAACAGGTACATGTTTATCCGGTTCCCGGCGGACAGGTGGAACGTTATGGTGGAATAGCATCGGGATATGCCGAACCATGGATATACACTTCATGGACCACCACCACTTCTTTCGCTAAACCTTATGCAGGCAAACTGGTAATGGACCGCTATCTGGGTGTCAGTTCTTTCGCATTGACAGAGAAAAACTATGTCGACCAAACCAGTTATAATAAAAACAAACAACTTTGGGCAAATCCGGCACCACTATACCAGTTCGGACGAAAAGATCCGGTACCACCTATTGGCCATTATTCTATTTATGATAAAGATAATCAAATTGTTTATACCAAGCCCCAACCGAATGCTGGCATTGCCCTAATCAACTATTGCAAAGGAACCAAAATAGATACAAAGTCAAAAGCTACGATGGATATGACAATAGAAGAACCTGACAAATTTTATTATCCATCAGGTCTTTCCCAATGGTTGAGAAGGGCAGATAATGGAGATGAAAATTTGTTAGATAAATATATGTGGAATGACCTGAAAAGAACAGTCTACTCTCCTGCTCAATGGGATAAGACCTTATTTGATCCATGTCCGCCGGGATGGAGGCTTCCCGGTTCCATTTTGTGGAAAGATGAATTTACAGATAGGGACGGACGGACCAATTCGGATGACAAGGGTCGCGAACAACTAAAAAGCATTATAGACGGTTGGTATGGAATACGTTATTGGCCCTATAAACTGGTAGGAACTACATATCCCGTAGACGGTACTATTTTTTATCCCATATGGGCATCTCTAGCCAACGGACAGGGTTCTAGCTTCTATCAGTTAGTCGTAAGAAGTGTAGAGCCAAATACTCTTTTCTTTTCTCCATCATCACCATACCCTTACATTTCCAGTGCTATGAAAAGCGAAGCCGGCGTAGTTCGCTGCATTCAAGAATAAGAAGTTTAATAAAAAAATACAGATACGTATGAAACTAAAATACTGTTGTCTATTCATAGGTGTATTACTCTTGCTATCCGGTTGCAAAGATGAACTCTTTTCCGAATATAATCAGGAAAAAGAAGATTTGGTCTACCTCCCGCTATCCTGCCGGATAGCAAAGGAGGTATCAGGTAATTCTGACGTATCGAGCAGGGCAACCAATGGTTCAGACGCCCAAAAGGTAAACAATATCTGGCTTTTCGAGTTTGACGGCACAGACAATTCGAGTCTCCTGCTCACTAATCCTCAATACATAGAAATCACGAATGAGAATATATCAGCAGGGGTTATTCCCTCCGACTCCCCGGTACGGCTACTTTTTATAGCAAATACTAATCTTTCCACCATCAACTGGAAAGCAACGAAAGGGGTTACAACTTACGAGGATATTCTAAAAATATCAGATGATTATTACCGGGAAGAAGAAGCGTCGGGATTGGAAAACGACAATGTAGTAATGTGTGGAACAATGGACGGAACGATCCATCTTGGCAGTCAACTGGATCCTGAACTCTACCGGAGCATATCCAAGATCGAACTGAATCTCACGGTTTCGGCCGATTGCAAATATGAGGTGATTTCAGCACGTCTGTGTAATGTACCCTCTAAAATCTATTTGGCAGATTATCTACGGTACGAGCAGTCTGAAAATGAAATCACCCCCTCACCTTTAGTATCGAAATTCAGGGCATACAGCGATGCAGAACCCGACAAGTTATCTGCAGGAAATACACGGACATACACCTGGTATATGCCACGCAATGCCAGAGGTGTCTTCAAAAACGATCAAGGAGACCAGAAAAGTAAAAATCAACTAGCACCCGGCAACGCTACCTACATTGAGATTTATGCAATAGATACGTCACCAGACTCGAATGGTGGAGGACGTTACTACCGCATCTTCCCCGGAGCAGACCTGACGACTGATTTCAATATTTTGCCCAACCGGAAATATAACTTATCATTTACGATTACCAACAAAACCGCAGGAGAAGACAGCCGGATAGTAGGAGTAGAAGACGTTATATTCACAGAAGCCGCAAATTGCTATATACTAAACCCGCCTATAGGTGGAAAAGCCATATCGTACACAATTCCCGCATTGGAGCAGGCGAATAAATTCTTCGATAGATCGACAGGAGGATATACCGACATTATTAAAAGTACGGATTCTTTCGGTGGATTCAAAACGATCGATCAAACCTGGACGTGCAAGGTGATCTGGTGTGATAACCCTGACATGATTGCATTCGGACATTATACGGAAGAAAGTGCAGATAAACTATATATGCCTGTATATTCCGGAAATGGCGCAGGAAACAAAGTCATAAAAATAGTTGTCCCTCCCTTGACCCAGTCTCAATACGGCAGCTTATGTATCGGTCTTTTTGATGCAAGCGGCACATGCCGATGGAGCTGGCTTTTGTGGGTAACCGACTACAACCCCGACATTCCCATCATTATTGATCCGTTGAAGTTCACTTATAGTGTACCCGGAGGACAAGTAGACCGTTACGCTTCGGGGTATTTTGGATATCGTACTCCAACCTCCGGTGAAACAACCCTGACTCCTCTTTATAATAAAGTATATGATTCATCTGCTAACAATGAAAAATATTTCTACAACCGTTCTTACATGATGGATCGTAACCTGGGAGCCCGCGCGGCATACGGAGTTTCTGCCGAATGTGGCGGACATCTATATCAATACGGGCGGAAAGATCCATTCCAACCCAGATGGACTCTTTATGACGGTGACGGTAATGATACCAAGCTCTTTACAAAAACCAATGGTGGTGGAATGTGGAACAAGACTGAGGTAGCAAACAAAGATGGCAAATATACAATCCTGATGTCGGACGCCATCGCCAATCCTACGACACTCATTCTTGGTACGTCTACCTCAACTCCTTGGCTGGGAACGACCAGTGAAAACACGACTTTTTTTGAGGGTACCATTAACACACCTTACTACGTCTGGCAGGATCCCACATTAATAGCACAACCTGCAAGCGGGGTAAATACCCGGCCATGGAACAAAGTAAGAAAAAGTCTGTTCGATCCTTGTCCACCGGGATGGCAAATACCGACCAGTCAAAGTAGTGCCCCTAACATCGTTGACGATTTCACCATTGCTAGGACTACACCATCATCAAATATTAATGGATTTTACAATGAACGAGGATTATACTATCATGATTCTTATGGGATAGGATGCTATTATTGGCCGGAAATCAAAAAAGATAGTAATACACCGGCTCCTGTAGATGGAATTATATTCTATCCCGCAGCAGGTTTCTTTAGTGGAAAAACATTTCAGAATGATGCTACAGAATCTAGTTCAAGCTATGGTAGATGGTGGTTAAACATGCGTACAAGCGCAGCTACAAATGGACGTGCATACATATTTAACATCTATCATGACATACAACCTAATTGCAAGATTAATGAGAATATGTATAGATCCTATGGTTGTTCTGTACGTTGCATCAAATCCCCTGTTATTCCGGCAGGACAGTAAAAATATAGACATGCAGCGCGTTCTAAGCTGTATTTATTGTTTGCTTTGTTTGCTAGCTCCTCTTTCTTTCCAGCGGGAAAGAGAGGGGAGCTTTATTTCGGGAGGTTACTATCAATATCAGCTAACTTCATCTTCATCATTCTTGAATAATACATCCTTTAATTTCTGATAAAGGAATGAAAGTATCAGTAATATCAGTCCGAGAATGATGAATACAATGATCTTACCAATAGTAGGCATTGCCCACAAATCATCAAATACAAGTTTAAGCAGAACGATTCCGAAAGTCGAAAGGCTTATCATGCGCATGACTTTCTGATGCAAACGCATCCCTAGCCCCATCTGAACAAATCCGGCAATGCTTAATGAAAGCGAAAGTCCGGCACTGAAATCATCCACTCCTACCTGCCAGAGGAAAGAGCGTACCATTGTCACCCAAAGAAGAGTGACCAGAATATTGAGATAAATAGTGAAACGACTCTTGATGCCGATTAATAGATAGTATTGGCGTGCCACATAATAGATGTTCACTATTACAAATGCTGCCGTGAACCATCGCAGTACAACAGGCACAAAAGCCATGTTCTCCCATTGATCTCCCCATATATTTATGATGTATACAAGCGTATTTATCCCAATAGCTAACATATAGAAAGTCAGATATTGGGTGATCGGGAATCGTTTTCTAAAAGCATAACAAACACTCGAAATGGCAATGGCAGTAAACAAGAACATTGCTCCGCTCCTCGTAGCTCCCTCAAAATGCAGATGGAATTCCATCATAAATGTATAATAAAGTATGGCTACAGAGACAAAAAGCATGAAAGGATTCCAGAAACCATATTTCAGTTGACGGGCTGTAGAGAAGAATGGTCTATAATACCCTATCAACAGAGCAAATGCTCCCGTAGCCAGCCCTACAAACAAAGAGGTGGCAAATGAACTGTTCAGGAAAATAGTGCTGACAGCATGATGCTCATGCATTACTACATTATATATATCCATCAGGTAAGAAATAAAGGTGAGTCCCACCAGTATCTTTGCCGCATATTCATATACCCGGATTCTCGACTTGATATAAAGCCATAATAATAACACCATTTCTGACGCCCAAACTAATGTTATATAGTTTCCATCCAACTGAATCGGAACGGTAATAGAGACAAATGTCAACACAAGCCCCAGAGTGGTATACACCAGGAATTTATAGTCTTTCCGGCTCTTCCATAACCAAAGCACCAGTCCTAAATTAACAAGAGCAATGAACAGGCTCAACAAACCGCTTGCTTTGAAAGACCATCCCATATTCCGCAAGAACAAAGCTCCCGAAAGCAGATAAATAAAGTTATTCATTATAATGACGAATACCAGTCCCCGACTCATTGTTCGCATATCTTCCCCACGAAGAATGGAGAACACCGGAAGCAGAAAGATAAAATAAAACAGAGTGGTAAACAAAAACAAGTGTCCCGAAATAACTGTAGAACTGGAGGTATAGCTAAATAAAAGAAAGATTCCCATTATCAGCCAAGTAAAGACAAATGAGATAATCGGAAGCTCACCCCACTTCTTATAAATGGAAAGTCCAAACATACCGAGATTCAGGATACTTACATAAGTGAACAGTACCAGATAACTTCCCTCTCCACTGCTTACGATGAAAGGTGCAAGAAATCCTCCGACAAGTGAAATGATAGCCAGTTCGCGCCGATTGTACACCACAGACAGAACAGACATAAATACAGTGACGCCTATCAGAATGATAAACGCCATAGTCTGCGAGAAGATATGATAATAATGGAATGCAATGGCAACCGTAAGATAGAATACAGCAAAAGCGCCACCCGCAAGTAACGAGCTAAATGTACGATATTTCTTTTGCAACCGTTCGGCAACGGCCAGCAATACAGCTCCCGTCAGGAAACCAAGTACGGTACGGAAAGTCTCATTGATCCAATTCTTATCAATAGCATACTTCACAAAGAAACCTACACCGATGACGAATATAAGGATACCGATCTTTCCGAAGAGATTCTCACCGATGAACTTCTCATAGTTCACTTGTTTCTTTTGTCTTGGAACAGCCTCAACACAAACATCTTCCAATTCTGTTTCAACCGTCTTTTCAGGTGTTTCTTCCAGTGTCTCACGGACTGTTTCAATAACCGATTCTTGTTTTTCCTGAACAACTGTCCCTTGTTGTGCAGCCTTGACAACCGTAACATGCTCTGTCATTTGAGACATCAAAGGAACATCTTCTGTTTCTTTTACTAATATTTCCTCTTTAGGTTTATGCTCTTCAGTAGCAGTCTTTTGCTGAAGCTTGAGATAATCGTCCATTCGTTTCTTTATCTCATTCAATTCCTTTTCTATTTTCCCGAAGCGATTATCCAACCTAATCCATAGCACAAATAGCATAACTAAAACAAGTAGCGCATATACAGTATTAAAATCGTCCATAATATTCCAGATTTGAGTTCGATATCACAAATATAGATAATAATTAATAGCCTCAATCAATTGTTATTAAATTATTTGGATTATCTCAACAATGTAAGCTTACATCAATTACACAAATCAAGTACAGGCTCTCAAAATCCAAAGAAAGAAATCCACATTTTATAAAAAAGAATAGAACTTGCAAATTTCAAACAATTATGCAGCTTTTATTCTTCTTTTTCCTATATTTGCGACAATTACAAAACACTTTTTTTTCACTCAAACAAAATAAACATGAAGCAACTTAAATTTCTATTGGCACTTGGCGGTGTGCTTTTCCTATCCTGCCAAACAGTATCCGCACGCGGTTTAAAAATTCCTTTCGGCGACCGCGAAGTATTAACTACAGTCGCAGACTTACCCGACACCGAAGACTACCAAGCTGATGACGGAAATTACATTGACCTGGTAACTTTGCATCAAGAATTCAACATCGCTTACATTCTTCCCCTATACATAGAAAAGGAGCCTCGTCTGGTTGGTTATTGCGAAAAAGCAGACACTTACTATGAACTGACAGATGAACAACTTGCAGCCATTCTGAAAGAGAATAATCTGGATGGAGAAAAGCTGAATAAGATTGGCTTTTACTCCCGTTATGGTGGTAAAGTAGTCGGACTTATTATCATTGCTCTTATCATTTGGGGATTTATTCCAAGCAAAAAGAAAGAAGTAGAGCCAGTAGAAGTATAAAACGAATCACAATTAGTAATATTAAAAAGTATAAGTTATGTCTATTTACACATTTATCCCAGTCATTTTTATTGCACTCTATACAGGGTATTGGTTTTATATAAAGAACAAGAACTCACAGCAGGCACAAGTAGTAAACAACACCGATTTCAAAGCTGAATTTGCAAATGCAGAACAGTACAAAAAACATTTCTTAAACTCCGATTTACCTTTCCTGAAAAAAGCAATGGGAGAAGAAAAGATTGATGCTTTCAACTATGCCAGTAATGAATATGGTGTAGCATCCGCTCTTAAAGATGGAGTGAAAGACCAACTGAAAGGAATGGCAACTCTAGGAACTGTACGCTTCAACACTGTGCAAACTCCCAAATATCTTGCACTAAGCGGGGATAATCTGCATCTATTCGACACAGATACAGATGGAGAAATTGACCAACATCTTGTTTTCAATCAAGCACGCCTTGAAAACTCCAAACTCACCGAGATCCTTTTAGAGGGAGAGATAAAAGCACAGGCACAAGCTCGGGGAAACAACGTAAGAGCGTATAAGTTGTCACTGCAAACCGATAACAAACCTATTGAACTTATCATCTATTCCTGCTTGATTTTTACAAAAATCCCGGAAATACCAACTAATCCACAGGAGACAGTACAAGCTATCATCATTGCTAATGACTTCTTGAAACAATTAGGTGATAAGTATCCTAATCTAAAAGTCTCATTGCCGATATTCAATTAAAATATATGGGTGTTATTAAAAGAACTATGGGATCTCTCTCATAGTTCTTTGTTTTTAATCCCCCTTCACCTTTATCCCAGACTCCCGATGAATAAGGAGTTTGCGGGTGAATGGTGACTCTTACACCAGCTCTTTCACTTTACTTTGCATGCAATATCATTATAGCTAATCAAAATATCATTATAGCTAACAGGAATATGCTAATAGCAAAAATAAATATGCTAATAGATTATTTTTTTCATTGGGATGATTTTAAAAAACATTGCAGTGTTTTCTGCAATTAATGCAATGATTTTAGAAAGCACTGTAATGACATTTTTTTGATATGTAATGTGATGAACACAGTAATGAAAAGGACTCCCTTCACCCGCAAACAGTGTATTCATCGAGAGTTCAGAAGAAAGGTGAAGGAGATGGAAAAATAGTTCTTTGTAGGGGAAGTGCAGAGTACTCTTATCAATGCTCTAAAGCTATGCTTTCCGTTCTCTAAAGCTATGCTTTTTCAAGCTAAAACAACCTATATTTATAATCAGTGCAAATGTTTTCATATATCAATCAAGCATAGAATCAAAAGTTCACAAGTTTGTGGTCCACAAGTTTGTGAACTTCACATATTACAACTCGCATTCACATTCTCCACCAAACTAATAAAAAGGCAGCTGAAAGCGAAAATACCTTATTTCAGGATTCGCTTTCAGCCGCCTTCTCTCTTTCAGCAGGCGATCACAAAGAATCGCCGAATACTGAAATTATATGATTACTGTGCTGATTCGACCAATACTACACGGTTCAGAATCGGTTGACCGAATTTGTCAACACCACCACCGGCTGCAACTTTCAATCTATCGGCAGAGATGCCATACTTCTTAACGAGCAGGTCTTTAACAACTTGTGCACGTTCCAAACTCAACTTCTGGTTGAAAGCCGGAGTACCTGTTGCAGAGTCTGCATATCCGTTGATTGTGTATGTAGCGTTCGGAGATTCTTTTATCTTGCTGGCAAGATATGACAAGTTCATTTCTTCCTGCGGAGACAATTTATCAGAACCGATCTTGAAGAATACAGTACGTGGAGCAATGTTAGTATCTGTTATAACAACTTCTTCAGTATCTTCTACTTCAACCGGTTGTTGTGCATTTGCCAACTGCTGTTGTAATTGCATATTAGCTGCTGCCATTGCATTCATCTGGTTACGCATCTGGTTCAATTCAAGTTCAGAGATAATCTGTGGAACCGGACGTTGGAATCCGCGAGTTGGGAAATAATAAGTTACACCAATAGTAGCACCTAAGATACCATCGTAGTCAGGTTTACCAGCGTGCTCTCCGTCAAACTTGCCTTCCAGACCTGTTGCACTCAATTCCAGATTCAAGTCAACAGCATTCGACAAACGGAAGCGGTTGATAATACCTGCATTGAAAGTAGCGGAGTTAGTGTGAGGACGAGAATAAGCATGAGCCCAACCGGCACCAATATAAGGGATAATTTCATATACACGATTCGGATTGTATCCACCGAAAAGTGCATTCAGGTTAATCATCAAATCACCATGCAAGTTCATGTAGTCCCATCTTTGTTTGTAAGAACCATCTTCTCTCGGACCGCCAACCACATAATTAGCATTTTCGCTGGTGGTGAATCCTTTGGCTTGTAATCCGCTGTACTGCAAACGCAATCCGAATCCCGGAGTTACCCATTTACCAACAGACACGTTAAATGTGGGAGCAACACGATCTCTGAACTTACCGATATGGTCATTGTTTCCATACAATACCTGGGCACCTCCTCCTACAGAGAAGAACCAGTTACTCCAGAAAGGATTAGTTATTACTTGATATTTATCTTGCACCTGAATCACTTCGTATTCAGTTACAGTCATTGTCTGCTGCGCAGAAGCGACAGACGCAACGCCGGCAAATGCCAGCAACATCAGAATCTTTTTCATATACCTAATAGTTAAGTGGTTATTTAAATCTTTTTCTTTGTTGAACTATTTAAATAACACGAACTGAACTAAAAGGTTTTAGGAAAAGATGAATTTATTTGTTTTATTTGAATAATCTTTCGATGTCCTCCTCCTTAATGGTTGTCAAAACGGTTTTCCCATCGGGTGTGTAATTCGGTGAGGGACAGGCAAAAAGGTTGTCTACAAGGCTTACCATTTCTTCATTACTCAACACCTGTCCGTAGACAATAGCCGCTGCCCGCGCCAATGTGATTGCCAGAATATTTTGGATTTCTTCCTTAACGTCATTCCCTTTTTCCATCGCTGTATGTAGCATATTACGCACCAGTTCGACCGGATTCAGTCCTTCAATACCCGAAGGGATGCCATTGATGGCATAGCTACCGCCTCCCAGATTGCTCAAATCGAAGCCGACTGCCGACAAATCATCCATAATGCTTTGAAGAACAGCAGCTTCTGAAGCCGGTAATTGTAATATTTCCGGGAAGAGAACGCCCTGAGATACTCCCTGTTTCTGTTGAATCTGTACCATATAGCGATCAAAAAGCACCCGTATGTGTGCCCGGTGTTGATCGATTAGCATCAGACCCGATTTAACTGAAGTCAAAATAAACCGCCCTTTAAACTGCAAATGCTGATTTCCTTTTTCCATCACCGGTTCGTTGGCATACAAAGTAGAAGAAGCGGCGGATGTCACCGTCTCTATCTTTTCTTCCACGAAGACCGGTTCGCCTCCAATAGAAGAATCCTCCCAATCCATTTCGGGTTCCGGCTGTGGATTATTCATCTTACTGGCTTTTGTCAGCCCTCCGTACAAATCCTCCCATTCTACTTTCGAACGACTATACGATCCGCCACCACCGCCACCGGCAGAGACTTTAAACGGATTATAATCTGTATTATAATGCACCTTCGGAGGTTCGGAAGATATCTTTTCCTCAAATGCCGGAATGTCAGGCATATCCTCCGTATCAAAATCAATGGAAGGGATAGCACTGAACTTACCCAACGATTCCTTAACGGATGCTGAAAGTATCTGCCAGATGGCCTGCTCATTCTCAAACTTGATCTCGGTCTTTGTCGGGTGAATATTCACATCAATATTAGCCGGATCTACATCAAAATAGATAAAATAGGAAATCTGTTCACCGGCGGGAATCAACTGCTCATAAGCCTCCATGACTGCCTTATGAAAATAAGGATGGCGCATATAACGTCCGTTGACAAAGAAATACTGATGGGCTCCTTTCTTACGGGCAGTCTCCGGTTTGGCTACGTATCCGGAGATTTTCACCATGGTAGTGTTCACGTCTATATTCAGTAATTGCTGGTTGAGCTTCTTACCGAAAATAGCAAGAATACGCTGACGTAACTGTGATACCGGAAGATTGAAGAGCTCCGAATCATTACTATACAGCGAAAAGGCAACTTCCGGATGCACCAAAGCGATACGCTCAAATTCGGCAAGGATGTTGCTCAATTCTGTAGAATTAGCCTTTAGAAATTTACGACGGGCAGGCACATTAAAGAACAGGTTCTTTACAGAGAAGTTACTTCCTTTAGAACAGGATATAGCCTCCTGGCTCTCCACTTGAGAACCCGCAATCACCAGTTTCGTTCCCAGTTCTTCCGATTCCGGACGCGTCTTCAGTTCTACCTGCGCCACTGCTGCGATGGATGCCAATGCTTCCCCACGAAATCCCATGGTACGCAAAGCAAACAAGTCCGCAGCTTCCCGTATCTTGGAAGTAGCATGCCGCTCAAAAGAGAGACGGGCATCCGTTTCGGACATTCCTTTTCCATCATCAATCACCTGAATACAGGTTTTACCCGCATCAGTCACTAACACATGTATATTTTGCGCATCTGCATCAATCGCATTCTCCACTAGCTCCTTGATAACAGATGCCGGACGTTGTATCACTTCACCGGCAGCAATCTGGTTAGCTACCGAATCAGGTAACAAATGAATGATATCGCTCATACTTCGTAAATTAACAATTAAAAACTCCAGCTTCCTGTTGCTAAATAATGCCACAGATAGAGAAGGAAGGCAATGATTATCAGTATGATTCCGAAAGAAACCGGTTTGCGGCCACTTGCTTTTCTTCTTTTCAAATGTGTAGTACCTTCGACGAATTTACCGCGAATATCTTCCGGATTAAATTCTTTCTCCGGCAGCATCCCCAAGTCACGTTTGGCGTTCTCCTCCATCTTAGCGAGCTTTTCTTTCCGCTCGTCTACATAAATGTATTGATGATTAAAGCCCCGGGGCTTTCTCATTGAGTTAAACATTCCCATACTACTTCATATTTATTAAGTTTCGCTTTTCTGTCTTTGGTCGCCGGTCGGTAGTCGGCTTCAATGTTTCTCCCGCACGCTTGCTGCGCCAGTTGAAAATATCGTCCTTATTTAGCGGACGGACATAATCGAACCAGGCAAAAGTGGGAAGACGCAGTTTATCAGGCGGTATCTGGTCCATCGGATACATCGTTCCGTTGGATTTACCGATAAAAAGTCCTTTTTCCATTCTCTTATCCTTCATATAAAGATGCAACATACTACCTTCCAGACAATTAAATCCGGTCATCGTACTGTCTTTCTCTTCAGGATAAAAAGCTGTCAGCACATTACCGATCACTTCAATATGGCGCATATCTCCATTAACGAAATAGGCTTTCATCTCCTTGCCGGACACTTGATTATAGTGAATAGAGTCTTTCATCTCCACTGTCAACGCCTGGTTGATAATGTGCGCCCAGTCAATCGTGCTGTCATTCATATAAATCTTGATCTGCTCACCAAGCAGTTGCTGTCCGTCATTCCAAAGAATAGGGTCAGTATACATGGTCATACAGGAATCTTTCGAATTATAGACCAGTGAGTCACATACTCCCTGAACATCTGTACGATACATACGTACTTTATGGTAAGCCTTCATCAACCGGTACAAAGAATCGGTATTCAGATTATAGGACACCATCTGCAAAGTATCCCCATGCATATAAAGACTGTCTCCCTGTGAATAATCGATAGCAACAGCGCGTTTTGTTGCAAACGCGGAGTCCGTCAATTCATTATAGAAACAATAATCGCCCGTCAGCATATTCTTATTGATGGAGTCTGTCATCTTCACATTATCGAATGCTTCTCCGTAACCGATTACCCGGTCATAGAACAGACTGTCGCCTACAAGTTTCTTCCCCTGATTGGTCAGGACCGAACGGTCCAACAATTCCGCTTGTTCGGTCAATGTGTTATAGAATCCCCGTTCCGAATAGATATGATTATTATCACTGACAATATTGGAAGGTCCGAGAATCACTGCTATTTTGTTTTCGGTATTATACCTCAATGTATCGGAGGTCAACACAAACTTAGGGTTCACCAACTTCACATCATGGTTGAATACCGACTGTTTTGTTGCAGGGCTATATTCGCCCCAGTCAGAAGTCAGTACATTCTCTTCATCCATCAAAGTTCCCCCCTCGAAATAATATCCGAGATCGTAGAGACGGTCGTAGTTCAAGCTGTCCGTCAGCAGGGTCGTGTTCCGGTTAATCATCTTCACATTTTCACGAAGTTGCGCAATTTGCGTCATTCCGTCATAATAAAGATAATCACCATAGATGAACAAGGTGTCTCCCTGCTCCATACGCACATTACTGAAGGCTTCTACGGAGTTGGTTTTCTCAAAAATCAGTGCACTGTCACAGTACATATACATACTGTCATGGCGCAACTTCACGTTACCAATCAACACCTGCACATCCGGACGTGCCAGCTTATCCGCCTGTCCTTCGTCAGCATGAAGCAAGTAAACTTTGGTCTTTTTATTCTCCGGTTGCTTCTTGTTGTCCGATTGTTTCTTATTACCCGCCGGCGTTTTGGTTTTGGGAGCCGTCTTAGACGTATCTGCAGTCGATTTTGTCGAAGCCCCTGCCGTAGGTTTCTGTCCCGTCGGCCTCACTTGTGCCACAAGACATACACCAAACAGGCATAGAAAGCCTATAAGGAGCCATCTATGCCTGTCTTGTTGTTTATTTTTCTTATTCTTTTTCAGCATATAAAGTCAAAGCAAGGTTATATCAGTCATTCTTGACCCAACCCGGATACTTGAAGTCACACTTCTGCCAGTTTTCGTTGATGCGTACATAAGTGTGTTTTTGCTTGTTCAGAATCCATTTCTGCAACACCTCTTCGCGACGCTTATCCATTACGATTTCTTTCAGATCCTGATAGTCTTCCGCGATGGTTGCTTTATGACCATTGATTTTGGTTTTCAATTTCACGATAGCGCATACTTCTTTTCCATCTTTCTCATTAATCATTGTAAAAGCTTTGGAAATCTCGCCAACATTCATCTTATCCACTACCTTAGCAACGTCTTGAGGAAGATCCTGCATCTGGAACTTAGAAGTAGTGATACCTGAATGTTCATTGATGTTCACCATGATACCGTGATTGTTACGGGTATCCTTATCTTGTGAAATAACAGCAGCTGCATCATCAAATGTGAATTTATTAGCACGAATATCATCTGCAATAGAATCCAGACGGGCACAAGCCTCGGTCAGTTCTTTTTCCGATACTTTCGGACGCAACAGGATATGGCGGGTATTAACACGGTCACCACGCTTCTCAATCAACTGGATAATATGGAAACCAAATTCCGATTCTACAATTTTGGAAACTTTCTTCGGGTCCTGCAAGCTGAATGCCACATTCGCATAAGCGGGGTCCATCATACCACGTCCCATAAATCCACATTCACCACCTTTAATGGCAGAAGCCTTATCTTCAGAATACAAACGGGCCAATGTAGAGAAGTCGATTTCTCCTTTTGTCACACGATCCGTATAATCACGCAGTGTCCTCTTTACATCCTCGATTTCCGAAACGGGTATTTTGGGTTGCAAAGTAATAATCTGCACTTCCACCTGTGTAGGAATGTAAGGGATACTATCCTGTGGAAGGTCTTTGAAGTAACGGCGTACTTCTGCCGGAGTCACTTTGATATCTCCTGCCAGTTTCTGCTGCATCTTCTGAACCGTCAATCCGTCACGTGCATTATCACGCAAAGTTTCACGAATCTGGGTGGATGTTTTATTGAAATACTCCTCCATTTTCTCTCTGGAACCGATCTGCTGGATGTACATATTGGTCATCATATCCACACGCTGGATGATTTCCGCTTCGGAAACCTCGATACTGTCCAACTTTGCCTGATGCAGGAATAACTTCTGCACAGCAATCTCTTCAGGAATTACACAATAAGGATCGCCTTCGAATCTGCGTCCATTATACAAGGCATCCATACGGGCCTCTTCTACATCTGATTTTAAAATAGCTTCGTCACCTACTACCCAAACTACTTCATCAACCACATTATCTTGTGCATAGGTTGCCACATTAGCAAATATTGCCAGGACAAGGGTAACAACAAATCTAAAGTTCACAAACTTCTTCATTCTTTGTATTTAATAATTATATATAATCTTCTTCTTACTTACCGCCTGCTGATACAAGTCGTTCTTTACCTGTTCCATAAAGCTCACCCGTTTCTGATTTACCAGTAAGTCTTTCACTTCCGAGCGGGCAAATTCATACGGTTTCTCCTCACCAACTCCGCGATAATCGCTCACATTCAGGAAATAATAATAAGCCGTATCTTTCAATTCTACCTGACGGTGTTTGTTTACGTACTCTTCCGGTGCCTCTACTTTCAACGGAATCATGTCCAGGACATCGGTCACGGACACCCATTTATCATAGAAATATTCATATTTCACCGCATTCTGCAAACTATATTTTTCCAGGCTCTCGATAGCATCCTGTTTTTCCGACTTATACCATCTGCGCACATTGTTCAACTGGGGAGCTGTCAACGGCACTTTAATAAACAATCCCTTAATCAACGGACTTTCCAGTTTAAACAATTCCTTGTTTTTGCCGTAATACTCTGCTATCTCGTGTTCGGAAATATCATTCGTCAACTTCTGGTTAATCAACTCCTGCTGATAAGTATGCATTATCAACGCTTTCCGATAATTCTCCACCAGCTTGTCTACATCCACATTATCGGGGATATTGTTCGCAGCTTTCTCATACAATAAAATCTCTTCCGCCCAACTACGAATATAGTGCTCGGTGAAGAGAATGCTATCATCTTTTGACAATCCGACCGGAAGCACGGACATCAAATCTTCTTTATATAAAAAATTACCGTCCACCTCTACCAAAGGAGTCTTTCCTTTGTGGTCGTGCTGTTCCTTGCACGCTCCACAACCAAGAAGGGTAATCAGTAAGAGGGCTAATATTCGCATCGGCAACTAAAATCTACTTATTTAAGGTACGAAGATAGTGAATAATCGGTTACATCAGTTATTATTAACTGTTTTTAAAACCTCTTGGTTTATTTCAACCTTACCGGACTCACTCAATTCCCGCATCCAGCACGTGTCAAGATAGCTTCGATAATCTTTTCGAACCCGATCAATTACTTCCCGATAATCATCCGGACCTTTCATTTTTTCGCCTACTACAATAGTAAAAGGATAAGACATCAAAGGATCAAAATCGCCCTTCTTAAAAACCAGTTTATCTATATATTTATTGTCTCCGTCGGCAAAAATTCCTTGTTCAACTTGTATCTTTTCCTCCCCGGATGTATTAAAAGTTTGCCGAAGCTTGTCCGCCCACTCTTTTTCCGGCACTTTCTTCAGCATTTTTTTGGCTTGCTTTGCCGTCTTTTTATCAACGCAATGAAGCACGACTCCTCTATACCGGGGGCTCTCCCACCGATAATCCGACGAATGAAATTTAAAATAAGTAGCCAATCCCGCCCGGTCATTAGCTGCGGGCAAATCTATTTTCTGACGTGTTATCTCTTCCACCAAATAGTTTTCATCAGATTCCCGCAAGGCATAAGGAATTTCCGGATGCTTTTTATCGATATTCCGGCTTTCATAATCCAGCAATGACTTAGCTATAAATCCTTCCAACTGCCGTTTAACAGCTTGAGGATGAGAAGAGGCAAAATGCGTGAACATAGTTCCGGTGTATGCTTGTCCGTCAATCGTAAACAGGGTTTGTTCTGTACGGCCTTTCGCCAGCAGTTCTTCCATTGCCGCCTGATTGGGAGCATACTGCCATGCTTTTTTCAAGCGTTCGAGCACCGCACCTGTACCTTTGTCCAAAATCTCCTTGCGCCGTAACCGTTCCATTAACCTGGCACTGACATTTTCGTAAGCAGCTGTTTCCTCCCGATCCATCACTTTCAAGATATGAATCCCTTCAGGAGTGAAAAAGGGCTGCGATGCCATACCTTTTGCCAGAGAGAAAGCAACATTCTCAAACTCGCTCGTTGTTTCCAGACATTCGATCCATCTACTTTGCTTATCATCCGAGTATATTTCGACCAAACGGTTAAAGTTCAAATCCGGCTGATTCTGTATCATCCGGTATATAGAATCCATCCGCGTTTTTTCTTCTTCTAAATGCCGGGAAGTGATTGTCTGTGGCAAACGTTTGAAAATCTGCATCACCTGTACCCTGCCGCTACGTGCTTTCAGTCCCATCTTCTGATAGATAGCACGGGCACAACTATCCATCACTTGCCTGTCTAGCAGATAAGATTCCACCAACTCGGTCCGGCATTTCTCCTGTTGTTTACGAAAAACAGAGGTCGTATCAAGTCCGGCAGCCCTGGCTGCTTCCACTTTCAACTTCGATTGAGCGAAAAGTGCCGCATACTCTTTGGACGAAAGTCTGGCATTTGAACGTTCCGCATAACGGCGGTATGCATATTCAAATTCCGAACGGAGTATCTCTCTTCCGTTAACACGCATCAATACCGGATCTTCCTGTGCAAAGACCGCGACCACAAAGAGAGAAATACATCCCAACAACAGGCTTCTTTTCATCATCAATTTTTATTTTTCAAACAACAAACGGTGAGCAGTGAACACCCTGCTGATTATACAGCCTGTTCACCGTTCACCGTTAATAGTTCACCGTATCTATCTATTATTCCGGACGGCTATAGTTAGGCGATTCACTGGTAATCGTCACGTCGTGCGGATGACTTTCCATTACACCTGCATTGGTAATGCGGGTAAACTTAGCGTCATGAAGTTTCTCAATGTTAGCAGCGCCACAGTATCCCATACCTGCACGCAAACCACCAGTCAGCTGATACACAACTTCGAAAAGCGTACCTTTATAAGGAACACGGGCAGCGATTCCTTCGGGAACAAGCTTCTTCACATCAGCAGTTCCACTCTGGAAGTAGCGGTCTTTCGAACCGTTCTCCATTGCTTCCAATGAACCCATACCACGATAGGATTTGAATTTACGACCATTAAAGATAATAGTGTCACCCGGAGATTCTTCTGTTCCGGCAACCAATGATCCGATCATTACGCAATATCCTCCGGCAGCCAATGCTTTCACCACGTCGCCCGAATAACGCAAACCACCATCGGCAATCAAAGGAATACCTGTACCTTTCAGCGCTTTTGCTACATCATATACAGCCGACAGCTGGGGAACCCCCACACCGGCAACCACACGGGTCGTACAGATAGATCCCGGTCCGATACCTACTTTCACAGCATCAGCACCAGCTTCCACCAAGGCCTTAGCAGCTTCTCCGGTAGCAATATTACCTACAACAATATCAATGCCCGGGAAGCGTTTCTTAGCTTCTCTCAGTTTCTCAATAACGAATGCAGAGTGTCCGTGAGCCGTATCAATAACAATGGCATCCGCACCCGCATCAACCAAAGCCTGCATACGATCCAATGTATCGACAGTCACCCCCACACCGGCGGCAACACGCAAACGACCTTTGGCGTCTTTACAAGCCATCGGTTTGTCTTTTGCTTTTGTAATATCCTTATAAGTAACAAGACCGATCAACTTTCCGTCCATTCCGACAATCGGAAGTTTCTCAATCTTATGTTTCTGAAGAATCTGTGCAGCAGATTCCAAGTCAGTAGACTGGTTAGTAGTCACCAATCTTTCTTTCGGAGTCATGACAAGATCAATATGTTTTGCCATGTCTCTTTCGAAACGCAAATCTCTGTTGGTAACAATACCCACCAAATAACCTTCATCATCTACCACAGGGATACCACCGATTTTATATTCCGCCATGATGTCCAGTGCATCCTGAACAGTAGAACCTCTTTTAATCGTTACAGGGTCATAAATCATACCATTTTCGGCACGCTTTACGATAGCAACTTGTCTTGCCTGTTCTTCGATAGACATATTTTTGTGAATCACACCGATACCACCTTCACGAGCAATGGCAATAGCCATTTTCGCTTCGGTAACCGTATCCATGGCAGCCGTCACAAAAGGAATTTTTAACTCAATGTTTTTTGAAAACTTAGTCGAGAGATCGACAGTGCGCGGTAAAACTTCAGAATAAGCGGGGATCAACAATACGTCGTCGTAAGTCAACCCATCCATTACAATCTTATCAGCAATAAATGACATAGGGCTATGCGTTTAAAAATTATTGCGTGCAAATATACGGTTTTTATTCAAAATGCGCAAACTGTGCACCAGAATATTTAATGAGGGGAGCTAATTAATACTTATCAGAAAGAATTGCCTTAAAAGAACACATTCAAAGAACCGAATTAAAGAACAACTTTAAAGAACAAGATTATGGAAAGGCAGATTTTTATTAATGAGATGCAAGCTCGTTTCAATTTAAGAAAACCACGTAGCGAGAAGCCAACCAATCTCTATTTAGTATGCAGAATAAACAACAAACAAGTTAAACTATCTACAGGGGTAAAGATATATCCAGACCACTGGAATGAAAAAAGACAAGAAGCATATATCAGCGTACGCCTATCAGAGATAGATAATATAAATAACACTATAGTGAACAAGAAAATCACAAAACTAAAAGAATATTTCATCGAATTTAAGCATTATCTTTGTATGCATCCAGACGAGATTGGAGAAAGTATGAAACTATTAAAACAACACATATATAAAGATAGGATGAAGAAAGAATTACAGAAACCCGCAACTTTTATAATGAAACAAATTATAGAAGCAAAGACTTGTGCAGAAAGCAGTAAGAAACAATATCGTTCTAACATAGACAAGTTTGAGCGTTTTCTCAAAGAGAATGAAATTCCCAATACATGGGAGAGCATGAATTTAGATACTATCAATCGCTACCAAAAGCAAATCATAAAAGAAAACCCATTGCATCCTCATAACACTTTACGTAACATAATTAAAGGAACTATATTTAATTTACTAGGGATAGCAGATAAAAGACTGGATATTCCTTTCAAATGGTCTGACAGCAATTTAAACAGTTTTGAGTTCGTGAAAGATAAGTCCAACAAAGAATTAGCAGACAACAAAAAAGTTTCATTAACAGAAGAGCAACTGAATAAATTCTACAAGCATATCATCACAGGAACAGAAAGACAAATAAAGAAATACACAGAAATCAGAGACTTATTCATACTACAATGTTTAGTTGGGCAACGAATTGGCGATATGCAAAAATTCTTTAATGGAGATAATGAAATGGACGAAGAAGCAGGAACCATCTCCATTATACAACAAAAGACAAAAGCCAGAGCTATAATTCCACTATTGCCATTAGCCAAAGAAATTATATCCAAATATGAGAATAAAGAATTATTATATTATAAAGAAAGAAAGTCCATTGTCAATGAAGCCTTAAAAGAAGTAGCAGAACAAGCAGGATTAGACGAGCCTATCACTTATGAAGAAAACGGGATTAAACAAACCCAACCTCTTTATAAATTACTGCATACACATACAGCAAGGCATACTTTTATCACAATATTGTGTAGAAAAGGCATCCCAAAGGAAACTGTTATTATAGCGACAGGACATGAAGATACAAAAATGATAGACAAAGTTTATTCTCATTTAAACAGTAAAGATAAAGCAAAGAAAGTCTCTAATGCTTTCAAAAGTTTAAATAATGGCATTTTCAATATGGGCAAGGTGGAGACAAATTCTTTCAATGAAGTAAAGCCTACGAATGATGCAACTAATAATATAACCTTCGATACTCTGTTGGACACTCAATTTTTTGCATCTAAAATCAATAAAGCCAGTGACATGTTTGAACGTATGGGATATGTGAAGAACGGCAAACTATATGATTACAATAGCGAGATAAGTGGTATTGTGAAAGAAATAGAGGCTTATATGCAATCTCCCGCCTCCGGCCTTGAAGTAGCCCATAAATATGTGGAACGGCTGTCTGTTGGTAATCTGTCCAATTTGAGGGACGAGCTTAAGCTGTTAATTGTCAAATGTATAAAGATAGAGGTAAATGTGGAAACTGTCATGCAGATTGTTGATAAGGCTTTCAAAATGGGGATTCTGGATAATGACAGCCTTAATGACATGAAAGAAATTGTAGCGGCAATGTTGACGGCTAAAGACAAGTAAAGTGATTCTACTACCCAAACCACCATATTCTCCCCAAACAGATACGGCTGTAAGGAGGTATGATAAAATCTCATTAACTGACGTTAACTGATAGTCTGGATTAATGTAGCTAATCCGGACGAAATCAAGCATTTACGAGAAATAATAACCGTAGAATTTGGATGTTATCAGTAAAATGGTTTATCTTTGCAGCAGTTAAATGATTAACTCATATTGTTGATGAGTAAGCATTGAACAACCCGCTCTTTGACATCATGTACAATCCGACCCCAGCACCTCGGTGCTTTAAGCTATCGCTTTTTGCTTGGAAGTGATAAGCTGTGGCAATTAGTTCATAATTGTTAATATTATTAATTAGGCAATTTTCGGATTGCCGGGTATATATGAAGGTATAAGTATACCCGTTCTTATATACCACTTAATAAATAATTAATTTAATTAATTATGAAAATAAAAAATATTGGGAGCGAAGAAGCTCCCAAATGGTACTTTGTTGCCACGATATTAGTAAATGGCGAAGAACTGGAAATCATTCCTGCCTTCACCGATTATTCTATCAGGCGTAAATGCCTTGAGAAGAATAAAACCTATGAATCTATAGATAAGAGCAAGCTCCTGCCGACCGTGTTTTGCTTCTGTGATGCAAAACCATTCTACGCAGAGAATGTTCCTCTATACGATTACGTTGGTAATAAAATAAAGAATCTTCCCGATAATGCTCCGGCCGTAATGGTCTATCTGGATAAAGCCGACAATGTTAACTTGCTCGGTTTGACGGATGAGCCACTGCAAGCTGAATTAGTGGAATGTGATAGCGTTTCTGACGCTTACCGCAGAGTGGCAACAACTGCATATCTCTCCCAATGTCCTTCAAAGGATGAGTGGATAGGATATGCCGGAATTGTAACGGGAGATGAATTATTTCTGAATATCCGCAAGTTCGGCATAATGTACTCTATGTCCGGTACTGCCGTACAGGGATATTTTGGTATAAGCACTACTGTTTCTTTATTACAAAGCAAAGCCCTTGCTATGAGTTCTTCTCTTTTTAAAGAAGAATATAGAACTTATGCGCAGGCAGAGCAATTGATGAAGGCAACAGTACAAGCCTTTGGCGTGAAAGCTGCAAAACAAACCAGATATATTAAGGCCATTAATTATTGCATCTCGCAATATGACTTTGATACAGTCTGTAATGTGTTAAACAGCATTGAAGCAACAGAGAAGTTGCGGATTGAAGCAGCTAAGTGCGAAGATAAAATTAGCTGTATTCAGCACTTAATCATCGAGCGAGTTATTGAGATGCGTAACGCTCAACAGCAATAAGAATAACCGGATTGTACATGATACATAAAAATAAGAGGCTGTCTCAAATTGATTTTGAGTTCAGCCTCTTTCTGTTTGTTTACAATATTCCTCGAATCTCAAAGCCATTCTTCCGGCCGTTGGCGGTCGGTATCTTGACGGGATGAATCTCAAAGAATTCATTGAGGTCGGTCGCCTTCAGTGACTTGTCAATGCCTAGCCTGTCATATACATCATGTAAGGTTTGCTGAATATCAGTAGTTAATATTCTGTCTCCGATATGAATAATGCCGTGTAATTCATGACGAATCTTATTTTTGGTTTTCATGATATGGATTTCATTGAGCAGTTTCTTCTCTTTATAATTCAAAGCTTTAATCCTGTCAGCCCCCAAAGCCTCATAATAATACCTAAGTTCTGGATATTTGCTTTCCAGTGTTGACATTGCGAGATTGACAATCAGCCCTTGCTTGGCACGATATTCACAGTATGCCTGCATCCTGTCTACAAATGGCTCCTTTTTGATTAGATGTTTCAACTGTTCTTGGTAAACGGCATAAGTTTGATTCTCACTGACATCGAAACTACTATCTTGGAGCAGTTTCTTTACAATTACCCCTTTCTGATAATTGAACTTCTGGACATCAAAACAGTATTGCTCATTTACATAGGCTAAACGGTTGAAAACAAATTCTCCTTTCTGTTCATCGTACATTGTATATGAATCCTGATATTTTACATTATCGGGGATTCTCCTAAAATCCTTGATACGTTTGGCTCTCAATGCTTCACCGGCATTGTTGTTGTCTCTAATCTCGTCAAGTGTCACATTGACCTTCCGGCACAGATGCTCATTGAATGCCTCTTGCTCTACCTCCTCTGCATTGACATTGTAAACGAAGGTGAGGAACTGCCTGAAGGGGTTGCATGCCAGACGCTGCCTGCCTGCAATCTGTACCAGTTCCGTTGCTATATCAACCGCAGTGTTCGGGCGATTACAATCACTAATGACAAAAGTTGCGGCATTGGTAGAGTAAAAATCACAGCCCGCATAAGCGGTGGAAGTACAGAAGGTGAATTTCTTGTGCGTCTCCCCCTTCAAGGGAATTCTTCCCCGTTTGAATCCTTCCCCAATCCTTGCAATCTGTCTGTCGTTATCGTCAGAATTACCTACAATGATATTCACTTCTTCCGGTTTGAGTTCTGTTTGTTTAATAATATTCACAATATTATTTACACTATTGAGAAATATAACACATTCTTTGGAGTAAATCCTTTCCCCATTAACATACACAGAAGGATAATTGCCATTCTGATAGTAGCGAACTATTTCCAATGCTGCATTGATAGGATTCTTTGTGCGTTCTCTATATACTCTAACAATATCCTTTTCTTCCCAGTCAAGCTGATAGTAATTCATATCCTTGAAGTAGTCAATCTGTTCCAGATATTTGTCAAGAATTGGAGTTGCCGATAAGAATGTAACATACGGAAACGACCTTGAATTATCCAAAAAGTGCAATTCTATTTCAGACTTGAAACTACTATCTGCCAACAGGCATTGGAATTCATCCACTACTACACGCCAATCTGATTTATATTTAATACAGCCAATCAATTTATACACGGAATCGTAGGAGACCAGAATCTTGGGAAGCTCCGCAGTCTGCAAATATGCCTCAATCTCTTTGGTGTCCACCCCGCCAATTACAAGCAAGGTATCAGGGTATTGTTCATGTTTGTTTTTCAACAGCTCATTGCGAGGGCTGCATATAATAGTTTTATGTTCATCTGTCAGTGCGACTGTAGTTGCTCCACAGCCGGGTATCTCTTTATTCAAAATACCATTGGGAAGTTCAAACGGTTTCCCGAATTCTTCTATGAACTTCTCCCGTTCGGTTAAATACTTGATATTTGCCGGAATTTTAATCATTTCTTTCTTCATAAGTTAAGTTAAAAGTTAATTTGACTGGAATAATCTAATCTAGTGTTGTCCACTTTATAGAGGATTTTTATCTTTAGTATAAGGGAGTCATGGTAGAAATATTGGACAGTCACAAGAATAATAAAACCTGATACGCATCAGGTCGAATTATACCCGTTTAGGGTATCTCTAACATGGAATCGGAATAATTTTGAGGATTATATTTTGGGTGTTTCCCATTGTCCTGATATTGCAAAGGTAATTAATATTCCGACAGTAAAATCATGAATTGTGGACAATCTGCAAACTTTATACTGATACTGTCATAAGTCCGTCATTCTATAGGGGAGTATGTCCTAAAGGCCAATAATGGCATTTGAGAGTGATATATATTACTGGAAAAGTTCCTTTTGATACCCAACTCAAAAAATATAGGTACTTAAAATCATCCCCCCGCCCTTTAGATTTAGGTCGTGTTTCTATTTAGACTTTATGCAGCTATAGAGTGAAA